>Ga0082212_10000120_pt1 | contig 117802 bp, 112 predicted proteins | sample TergutNt197P3_FD_71548 | JGI IMG/M metagenome (GOLD analysis project Ga0082212, IMG submission 71548) | Neocapritermes taracua P3 segment gut microbial communities from Petit-Saut dam, French Guiana - Nt197 P3 | ecosystem: Host-associated > Arthropoda: Insects > Digestive system > Gut ...
GGCGAAAAAAAAAAAAAAAAAATTCAAACCGGGGGGGTAACCCGCGGGCGAACCCGGGCCCCTCAGGGCGAAGAAGGAAAAAAAAAAAAGATATAAGTTTGTTTTGTGGGGGGGCTTGTTCAAGGAAAAAGCCGGGGCCCCCCGCCTCGGTTTTTCTCGACAAGCACCACAGTAGCAAAGCTTTTTTACAAGCTTAGTTCCGCAACAATTTTCTCAAACTTCTTGTCGGACAAAATCTCGTTGGTAACAAAACTGCCGCTATAAAACAGGCTGTAGGAAGTAAAGGGCGACGGTGCACTCTGAGCTTGGGCAGCTGTTTCAAAACGTACTGCCTTGAAGGGAAGCTGCTTGGCTTTGGCAAGCTCCTCAATAAGCGGAACATATTTTGCGGTAAAGGGGCACTGGTGGGCGTAATACAGCACAAAACCGTGCTCGTCGCCTCGCAGGGCTTTGGCGCTTTTGGCACAGGGCTTGAAGCGGGGTTTGAGCGTGTTGGCATTCTCATTGGCAGCAGCGCTCCCAGCACCAGCACCCTCAGCGGCATCGCGCTCAGTAAGATCATCAGCACCAGCACCGCCAAAAGGCAGGTACAGCAGCTCGAAATAGGGCTTGGCGCTATCCGCTACGAGAAAGCCTTTGTATTTCAAATACTTTGGATCTGAGAGAAAGGGACGTTTCTTGTCTGAGGACACAATACACAGCCCTCGCTTATTTTTCTCTTTACTATCCCGTATACATTCGTCAAGCAGCAGATTTGAGTTGCCGTGCCCTTTGAATTGTCCCGAAACCCAAAGGCAGTTTATGAACATATAGTTCTCTGCTTCAATGGGACACCATGCCTTTTCTGCGGGCATATACTCTATAAAACATTTGCCTCGCACGTCACCTTTTTTGAAAACAAGTCCATCGGCAAAGCGGCTGGCAAGCCACGATTTTTTTGCTGAAACCTGACAATCCTTGTTGTTTGAAATAGCACAACAGATGTGTTCTTGCTCGAGGTTTTCTGGCGTAAGCGTTACGATGTTCATGGCTGCTCCTTAGGCTTAAAGCGTTGTCTGCTTATCAGGGGTACATCAGATTTTAGCACTTGCTTTAATCTTGGTGAGGTGGCTGAGATTTTGGAGCAACATCGCAACAATGTCAACGATGATTGTTTGCTGCAGTAAGTTGCTCGTTTTCGGCTACCAGCATCTCGTTTTCTTTAGCAAGCTGCTCGATAAAGGTAGCCACATCAGCAAATTGCTCAGCCGCGTGTTTGAAACCCGTTTTATTGGCAAGCATTTGTCGGTTTGCTTCCAAAAAGCTCAACACTTCATCTTTTGTTTTAAGCGCCATTTTGCCTCTTTCTTTGGTTTACGGGGAACGGTACGATTTTGTCGCATTTTCTGCCTGCGCACTGTTGCAAGTGCTCAACTTCATTCATACAATCTCTTCAAAAAAATCATAGCAAAAATTTCCCAAAAAATCTTTGAAATCTCACTCCCGAGCCCTCACAAGCCTGTTACAATAAATACGAACAAATGTTTGATTAGGAGGATATAATGGCAACCAGAATGAATGAGATAATTACCGTGCGCGGCAGAGAGGTGGCTCTCTATAAGACGAAGACAGAGGATTACCTTTCGTTGACTGATATAGCAAGGTACAGAAACGGTTCCGAACCGTCCTCAGTTATTAACGCATGGATGCGCAACTATGCAACAGTGGAGTTTATTGGTTTATGGGAAACAGTAAACAACCCAGATTTTAAACCTATCGAATTCGAGAGGTTTAAAGCGGAGGCTGGGCGACATTATTTTGCCCTCTCTCCACAAAGGTGGATAAAGACTACCAATGCTGTTGGAATCATTTCAAAGTCAGGACGCTATGGCGGCGGTACCTTTGCCCACAGTGAAATTGTTTTTGAATTTGCCACTTGGGTATCGTCAGAATTTAAGCTCTATCTCATTACCGAATTCAAGCGTCTTAAAACTGAGGAGCAACAACGCCTTTCCCTTGAATGGAATCTCCAACGTACGCTTGCCAAGATAAATTATCGTGTTCATACCGATGCCATTAAGGAACGAATAATCCCACCTGAGGTTACTAAGGAACAAGCAAGCAGCATCTATGCCTCAGAAGCTGATTTGCTCAATGTAGCTCTCTTTGGCAAGACAGCTGCTGAGTGGCGGGCAGCAAGCCCTGAAGTCACAGGTAATGTCCGCGATGAAGCAACGCTTGAGCAGCTTGTTGTTTTGTCCAATATGGAAAGCATAAACGCCGTGCTTATTCGGGAGGGCTTAGAACAAAGCGAGCGTCTTATCAAACTCAACCAAGTGGCCATAACGCAGCTTACTTCGCTACTAGGTAATGAACATATTAAGAGGCTTGGAACGGCTGGCTAGAACAATAGGAAGGCTTTACTGTTTTCTTGCCACCTTGCACCTATCGCTTGCCCCACCACCTCCTGCCCCTTCCCCAATCTTAAAGAAATCTTAGCTTTTTCTTTCTCGTATGTTTGTTTTTGAGGGCGAGAATGTATTTAAGCGCACAAAGTAAGCGCACGAAGTAAGCACGCATATTTGGCGCACAGAGCGTGCAAGAACAGCAAGGCTCTTATCAGCAAGACGCACGCCGGCGAAAACAAGCGCACAAGAAAGTGAGCAACAATGAGCTACCAGCGAGAACACTACCAAAGAAGTCGCTATAACTATAATAACTATAGCTCTGCAGGAACGCAGCGAGCGAGCCGTGCGCCCAGAAGCCGTGTTCCTAGAAACCGCATTTCCAAAAAGGTTCTCGTTGTTGTTGCCATACTAGTAGTGGCTGCCGTTATCTGGTTGCAGGCACCGTGGAAAAACTTTGGCTTCCCACAACCACTTGAGCCGTTTGCTGGACAAGCTGCTGGACAAACTGCAGGACACACCACCGGTCAACCAGCAGAGCAGGCAGCAGGGCAGGCAGCCACAAGCGGGCAGCCCACGCTACAGACACAAGCTCCTCTCGACACCTCATTTTTTACCGCCGTCATCAACACGGCGGACGTAACAGACACACAGTTCCTTGCCTTGGTAAACCGCGACCATGCCATTAACACCCTAGCAGACCCCGACCTTGTCAACGCAATAGATACCGTACCCATTCTCAATAGCAGCGTTTTCTTGCACCCCAAAACATTTGCGGCAACAGAGAGCCTTTTGCAAGCTGCGCAAGTGGCCAACATCACCAATCTGTGCGTAAGCAGTGGGTGGCGAAGTTACGAGGCGCAAGAGCGTCTCTACGCCGAGGCTACCGATAAATCTCTGGTACAAAAGCCTAATCACAGCGAGCATCAAACTGGTCTTGCCGCAGACATCGTTGTAGCGCATCTCACGCAAAAAGAGATGGCTCGCTCGCATGAGGCAAAATGGCTTGCCGAGAACTCTTGGAAGTACGGCTTGGTGGTGCGCTACGCAAAAGACAAGAAGGACATAACGCACATTGCCAGCGAGCCGTGGCATTTTAGGTACGTTGGCAAACTGCATGCGTGGTATTGCTGGAGCAACAATCTGTGCCTCGAGGAGTACCTGGAGCTCCTGCAAGAAACGGGTGGCTACCACGCTACCTTTGAGGGCACTAGCTACACCGTGGTGTATGAGGAGCCAGAAAATGGGAAGCTTCGTGTTCCGCCTGGCACAAACTATATTGTTTCCAGTGATAATATGGGTGGATATATCGTAAGCAGTTGGGAGTAGATGGTGAACAATTCTGTGAACAACCTAACAAGCACCAGCGGAGCAGCAGGCACGGGCAGCGCAAAAAATGCCGGCGACAGCGCAGGTGACAGCGCAGCCTACCAGCCAAACTATACTGTTTTAATCTGCGATGACGACCCAGATATTCTTACCGCCCTTGAGATTTACCTCAAACAGGAGGGATACCGAGTGCTCCAAGCTCAAAATGGGGCGGAGGCGGTGCGTGCCGTCGAAAAAGAGTCGATACACCTTATTGTGCTTGACGTGATGATGCCTAAGATGGACGGCATTACCGCAGCGGTCAAAATCCGAGAAACCAGCAATGCTCCCATTTTGTTTCTCAGCGCAAAAAGCGAGGATACCGACCGTGTTTTGGGGCTTAACATGGGTGGCGACGACTACATCACTAAACCGTTTAATCCCGTTGAGCTCTTAGCACGCATTAAAGCTGCCTTGCGGCGCTATGCTCGTTTGGGTGGACTGCAAACTGAGCAGGCCGAACAAGCAGGGTCTGGCAACAAAAGTACAAAGACCTCCACGGCAGGAGCGCAGACAGCAGGACAGGCAGCTGCGCAGACAGGAGCGCAAGCAGCAGGACAGACAACATCACAGGCAACGGCACCCGCCAACCTCTACGAAACAGGCGGCCTTATCCTTGATGACAGGCAAAAACGGGTAACCATTGATGGCGATGAAGTCCTGCTCACCGCTCTTGAATACAACATTCTTAAGTTGCTCATGGGCAACATGGACTGCGTCTATACTTCGGCACAAATATATGAGGCTGTCTGGGACGAGCCTGCGCTGCAGGTGCCCAAAACAGTTTCGGTTCACATCAGGCATATCCGCGAAAAAATTGAAATCAATCCCAAGGAACCACGGTATCTCAAAGTTATCTACGGTCTTGGCTATAAGGTGGTGAAACTCAAATGAGCGACAATAAGAACTCTCACACAAATACAGGTACGGGCTCCGGCATGAGTGCGAATGCAGACTCCGGCGTTAACTCGGACACAAATTTTGTAGTAAAAGTCCTTCACTCCACCACAACAAAAGTTGTTGCGCTGACACTCGGTTTTTTTGCGGCGGTTGCTCTCGTGCGCTGGCTGAGCATCAGTTATGATTCTTATATGTCATGGGCGTTTGGAAAGTTTTTGGAGCTGCCTCTACCAGTTGCCCTTTTTTCATTTGTAGCCTGCGCTGCAGTTTTCTTTGTTTCAGTTTGGCTAGGACAACGTGGGCCTAAGAGAGAAGCACCCTCTCCCCTCTGGCGTAAATATGACGTGTTTGCGCTGGCGGTCTTAGCCTATTCAGTAATTATTTTTTCTCGCACATTCGTAATGATAGGCGGAGTGTATGGCTTTTCACCATTTGCGCTCACAGCCTTGTCGTTGTTGTCCTACGCAGTGGTTATGTTTCTTTTGAGCAATCTGCTTGCCAACGTTCGAAACAAACGGCTTCAACAAACCTTTTACTGGCTACGCTTTTTTAAGCTCTACACACTTGAGAAACCCATAGGAATACTTATGGCATTGCTCTTGGTGATAAGCCTTATCCTCCATTTCCATTTTAGTCCTTTTAATGTCATCGGAGATTTTACTGCGCTTGATTTTGGCGGAAATATTGGCTTGAGGACTGCACCTCTTATGCTTTATTTTGTCATTATGACGTTTGTGATTTTGGCCCTCAGCTATGTGGCTATGTATTTGGTACACAGCCAAGAAAAACATGAATTGGAACACACCAAGCTTTTGGCAGAATATGACAAAGCGAACGAGGAGAAGCTGCAGGCTGAACGCTTTAAGACCGAGCTCATTACCAATGTTTCCCACGACATTAAAACACCTCTGACCTCGCTGGTCAATTACATAGATTTGATGAAAGGGCTACCCGTTGACAACAATGACTTTGACACCTACCTTGACGTGCTTGACCGAAAATCCGTCCGCCTCAAGACTCTCATTGACGATTTAATGGAGGCAACAAAGGCAGGCACGGGCAGCCTAAGAGTTAATCTAGAAGCACTTGATTTGACAGAAATAGTCGGACAAATTGTTGGAGAGTTTGAGGAGCCTTTTGCCGAGCGACATTTGACTCTTGCCTCTGCCACCTCACAATCGCAGCCCGTTATGGTGCAGGCAGACAGCAGGCATCTCTGGCGTGTTTTGGAAAACATTTTTAGCAATGTGTCAAAATATGCGTTGCCCAAAACCCGTGTGTTTGTGGAGATAGTGCCCCCTACTGGCGGTAAAACATACGGAGAAGCTGGCGTTGAAACTGGTGGAGGTGCCAGTGGGGTTTTTGCAGAGGCGACTCTTAAGAACAGCACGAGCATCATTTTGCGCAACACCTCAGAAGTTCCCATTGACTTGCCGAGCGATGCGCTCACTGAGCAGTTCATTCGGGGCGATCGAGCACGCAAAACCGAAGGCAGTGGGCTCGGGCTCTACATTGCTAAAAGCCTCATGGAGTTGATGGGCGGCGAGTTGGTCATTCGTGCCGTCGGTGATTTGTTTGAAGTTGAGCTGCTCTTTGATGAAGCGTAGTTTTATGTTGTTTGGAGCCCAATATATGCGCAGTTTCTCATAGTACCTATCTATAGTACCTATCTGACAGCCCTTTTTTGGGCTGCCTTTCTATCAAATAGCAAGGCTTCTCTACTAATAAAAATAAAACTAAAAATAAATACAATTTTCCTATTGACTTTAATTTTATTTAAGTTTATATTGAATAAAGTTAAATCTGCGCAGGATTTCGCTGGATCGAACAATGACAAGAAAGGAGTACAACATGACAACCGACATGGTCCCTGAGTGGCTAGCCGACCTTGAGGAAGAGGACGTGAGTTTCATAAAAAAGTTTTTGCTCGCATCTGGCTCACTCAAAGAAATGGCAAAGCAATACGGTGTTACCTATCCCACGGTGCGCCTGAGGCTCGACAAGCTCATACAAAAGATTGAAATAAGCGAAAGTACGTCAAGTGAACCGTATGTGGCACTCATCAAGCGTTTGGCTGTTAGCGACAAACTTGATTTTGGCACAGCAAAAATTTTAATTTCTGAATACAAAAAAATGGAGGGCAGCAACAATGATTAGCGCAATAAACGCCATTGGAATCTTTCTTTTATTCATCGGTTCCTTTGTTTTGCAATTCTTTCTTTCAAAGAGTGAGAGCCGGTGGCCGGGGCTCGTACTACCCCTTTTGAACTTTATGTTTTCTTTGTTTTATATCACAATTTTTACTGTCGCCGTTCCAGAAGGTGGCGGTGGTTTTGGCTTGCCTGAGGCAATCATACTCTTTCTCGTCTACAACGTCACAACGGTTATTTTTATGACAATCTATGGATCATGCAGAGGTAAACGCCGCAAGCAACAAGCTCTCGACAAAATGACCGTGCAAGACCTTGAGTAATGCTTAGCGTTTGGCAAGATGCCGCAGGGCGGCAATAGGATGTTTCTTGAGCATACGGGGACCGGAATACCGCATAACCGCCCGTATGCTCTCTCTTTTTGCAGGGTCATAGCAGTGGTTGCCGCATTCCTCACAGGTTGTTTTAATGTCCATGCTGCGGCAGCGCTCGGTACGCTTGATAGCATATTCATCAAGCACAAGACACTCGCTGCATAAAGCCTCGCCACAAAACGCACGCTCAAAACGCTCGCTGGCAGCGTGAGCATCTGCACAATAAAGAGCAACCATTTGTGAGATAGTTTGCTTCTCGCGCAGCCGTTTTTTGTGTATTTTGGGAGTATCCTCCATGCCGCTTTCCACTCAAGCCTCAGTTTGTTGCTACACTACACTGCACTACGCCACACTGCACTATGCTACACTGCACTACGCCACACTGCACTACGCCACGCCGCAGCATCAAAGCTTTTTTGCAATGCGGTCGAGTATCTGACGAGCAAGCTCACGTTTGGTAATAACCTCCGAAGTTTCGGTTTTCTCGGCATCAACAAAAAGCACTTGGTTGTAGTCGCTGGCAAAACCAAGCCCGGGCTTAGACACGTCGTTGCCAATAACGAGGTCAGCGTTTTTGCTTACCAGCTTTGCTTGTGCCGCAGCCTCAACATCTTCAGTTTCGGCAGCAAAACCAACAACATAGACGGGCTTACCGCTTGCCGTTTGTGCCTTGTTTGCCGCCAAGGTGGCAAGAATATCGGGGTTGGGAGTAAGCTCAAGCGTTGTGGGAGCATCGGCGGCAACATCACGACCCTTTTTTATCTTGCTCACCGCAGGGTCAGTAGGCCTAAAGTCAGAAACCGCGGCCGTAAAAATGGCAGCTTGAGCTTCACCAAACACAGGGGTAGCCGCCTCGAGCATCTCAGCGGCGGTTTGAACACGCTTTACCGTAACGTCAAAGGGGTCGGGCAGGGTAACGGGGCCAGTAACAAGCGTAACCTCTGCTCCCCTACGTGCTGCCTCTCCTGCAATAAGAAAGCCTGTCAATCCACTTGAGGGCGAGGAAATAAAACGCACGGGGTCTAAGGGCTCACGTGTAGGGCCTGCAGTAACGAGCATTTTTACCCCCTCAAAATCACGCGCTCTGCCAAGCTCGCCCATAATTGCCTCAACAATAGTATCAACCGAGGCAAGCCGCCCTTCTCCCTCGTCACCGCAAGCAAGAATACCGCACTCTGGCTCGATAATCTCAATACCCCGTGCTTGCAAAGCCGCCAAAGAAGCCTGCGTGGGCTCAGCACGCCACATCTGCGTGTTCATTGCGGGAGCTACTATCAAAGGAGCGGTAGCGGCAAGGGCCGTGGTAGTGAGCAAATCGTCAGCCACACCATTTGCTAGTTTATTTAGCACATTTGCGGTGCAGGGTGCAATGCAAAACACGTCTGCTTCTTGCGCCAAAGAAATATGATGAATAGGAGCGCCCGGTTCGTCAAAAAGCGGACAGGCAACCGGCTCATTGGTAAGAGCCTTAAAGGTTGCCGCACCAACAAACTCGGTGGCGTGCTCGGTCATAACAACCTTAACCCGAGCGCCTTGTTTTTGAAGCCCACGCACTATCTCGCACGCTTTGTAGGCGGCAATTCCGCCGGTTATGCCTAATAGTACCGTAGGCTCAAAGGTTTTAGCTGCGTTCATAAGAACTCCTAGTCGCGTGTGTAACTTAAGCGGGCAATGGGCGACTCCCACACCGCAACCTCTTTGAGGTCGATGTGAGCGGGCAAGCCGGGTTCAAGCTGCTCAAATATCACTCGTGCCAAGTTCTCAGCCGTTGCGTTTAGTTCATTAAACGGCGGAATATCATTGAGAAACTTATGGTCAAAGGTGTCCAAAATGGCCTTGAGCGCACTTTTGATGTCCTTAAAATCATAGACAATCCCCACCTCGTCAAGCTGCGTACCGCACACGCTCACCTCTATATCCCAAGTGTGCCCGTGCAGGTTTTTGCACTCCCCCGGATACCCAACAAGCGCATGAGCCGCATCAAAATGGTCTTTTACCGTAAGCGTATACATAGGTGTACCTTTCTCTTTTGCCTGGCGAGCAGCAGGAGCAACGCCCTCATTTGTTTTTGTTTCTCTTGGCATGGCTGAGGAGCTAGAGCTTATCTCATCAAAAAGCGTACCCGACAAATACGGAACACAATAATCCCCTACCTGTTCACGAGTGTCCATCGCCTCATTCGCAAGGGCGTCGGCAGCAGCGTTCTCCTCGCGCAAAACATGGTTTACTGTGTAAGACTCAAACGCTCCGAGCAGGGCACGGGCTTGTGCATAAAGCGGCTTAATGCCTTCGTTTTTAACTTTGTATTCACCGTTGAGCTGCTTGATCACAAGCTCGCTATCAGCGTAAACGTCGATAATTTTCACGTCCGACTCAAGCGCATTACGTAAGCCCCAGATAAGCGCCTGATATTCCGCGTGATTATTGGTCGCAACGCCAATATAGGCTCCCCCCGAACACAGGGGCACAAGTTGGTCGCCGTCGGCGGCAGCAAGCGCAAAGCCAATCCCGCTGATGCCAGGATTGCCCCGAGAACCACCGTCGGTGTTAAGCACCGCTCGATGAGGTTTTATAGCTTTGGTATTGCTCATGCCAGAATAATCCTTTCGTTCTTGCCTCGTGTTGCTCAATTAGTTCATGCTACGTTGCTGCTCAATTAGTTCTTATCTCGTTGTTGCTCGCTTAGTTCTTACCTCGTTGCTGTTCACGCGCCTTTTTTAGTCCTTAGCGCTTCGTCACTAGCAAGCGGTGACAATGCGGACACTCTGCGAGCTCTCCACTACTTTTTAGCTGCATAAGTTGGCCCTCGGCATACGGCATTCTACACGCACTACAGTGGTCATCCTCAATGTAGGCAGCGCCAATGCCGCCCTTTGCCACCACGGCTTTTTCGTAGCGCTTGAGCAAAGAGTCCGAGAGGTGCGTTGCACGTTTTTCACGCAAAGTTGTTTCATGCAGTACGGCGTTTTGAAGCTCGGAGCCATTCTTTTTGAAATCCTCAACCGTTTCTGCTTCTTGCTCTTGGAGCCTTACGAGCGCAGCTTTTGCCTGCACAATAATCTCGTTTATCTTATCAAGTTTTTCCATCTGCTTGAGCGTTTCAAACTCGATTTTCTCAATTTTTTTGACCGCTGCCTCAAGCTCTCGGGTAAGCGCACCCGTTTCTTTATAATCAGAGCTTTCGTCAATCTTGCTTTGCGTTTCTTTGCGATGCGCTATAGCTCGCTCCTCATCGTCCTGCAAAAGACGTATGGTGTTCTCGTTTTCTGCACGCAAGCTACCTACCTGTTCAATTTTTTCCTCAACCTCACGCTGCTTGTGCCGCAGGTCAAGTATTTTGGCACGCTGAGGTAGCTCGTCAAGCTGCTTTTTAAGCTGCCGGAGCTTGAAGTCGCTTTCTTGTAAGGCCAGCAAAAACTCAGCTTCGCTTGGAGTAGTCACAACTCTGTCCTCCATGGTTGCTTGTGGTTTCTTGCGCTTTTAGCTATCCTGTCCGCTCTGCTCATCACAACTCTGTCCTCCACGGTTGCCACCAAGAAACCAGTGGCTCGATGATAAAAATACGTTCCTGCGCTATTTTTTGCTTGAGCAAAGCGTCACGCAGATAAAAACGATACGGAAGCTCCGAGCGGTCATGCCCGAGTTCTATAAGCGCCACGCCCGCCGCTGCAAGTTCCAACGCTTCATGATAGCGCACTTCGCCCGTTACGTAGCAGCTTGCGCCACTTGCAATAACCCGACGCACCAGTTCGCCACCGCCACCGGAACACGTTGCCAACACCTCTATGGGCATATCCTCATCGCCCCACACACGAGCAACCGCTCCAAAAACCTCCTCGTAGCGCTGGGCGAGTTCTTTAAGCGTAGGCGTTTGGGGTTGGGCTGGGGCTGGAGATTTCGCTTTGCACGGCACACCCAACTGTCCCAAACCAGCAACGGGTTTACTTGCGCCAGAGCCACTGCGCACTAAGTTCCATTTGGCACGAGCACTCTTCTTTGCGTCTGCTGCATCTGCCAGTTCAGAAAGTTCCCGACCAAGCTCGGCTGGATAGGCAAGCGGAGCACGGTATTCATATCCCACCGGCTCAAGCAGCATGCCTGCCGCAGCCGGCGCACAGTCAAGATTGGTGTGCATGCCGATAAGCGCCACACCTTGTTCTGCCGCACGATAGACGGCAGCAGCTTCGGCAGAACCTGCTGGTGAGCAAGCACTCGCCTCACGCAAAAACACCGAGGGCGCGTTCCAAAACACCGGGTGATGCGTTACCAAAACATTGCAGCCATACGTCGCAGCTACTTCTATGGCATCTACCGAAGCATCAAGCGCAAGGGCAATAGAGCCAACCTGCGCATGTGCTTCTCCCACCAGCAGACCAATACGATCGTCTTCTAGGGCGTCGGTAGCGGGAAACGCTGCAAACAAAAGTTGCTCAAGCTCACGAACCGTAAGCTCTGCATTTTTGCTATTGGATTTTTTTTGAGAACTGCGGATAGAAGTAACATTGTTTGTGCGGGCACTCATACTATCTCCAATCAGATACGTGTTATAGGAGATTATACCAACTATAAGCCCAACTCACGTTCAGCCTCATCAAGAGTATGCGTAATCGGATTTTTATCAAACTCAGCCTTTGCTTGCCGATAAAGACGCAAATCTGCTACGTCGAGGCGCGATCAACAAGGGCTTTCATGCCGTCGCTCTCAAGGCGATGCCCTACCCACTCTCCTTGTATTGCTGCGCCAAGCGACTGATAAAACGCAAGGCTCGGTTCGTTCCAGTCAAGGCAATTCCACTCAAGACGTTTATAACCACGCTCAAGTGTAATGCGCGCCAGCTCGGTGAGAAGCGCAAGTCCAACGCCGTTTCCGCGGACACTTTTGCTCACCACTAAATCCTCAAGAAAAATACCCGGAACACCCTCCCACGTGCTAAAGCTCGTAAAAAACAGAGCTATGCCGCAGGGTTTTGCGTCAAGGCTGCCGATAAGACACTCGGCCTTTTTCTCGTCAAAGATCCATTTTTGCAGTAGTTGGTTGGTGGCCTTAACCTCATCGAGAGCGTTTTCATACTCGGCAAGCTCAGAAATCATCTGGAGAATAAACGTAACGTCCTCAGGCGTCGCAAAACGAATGTCTATGCGTTCTCTGTTGATTTTTGCTCCTCGTTTCCTTTTGCCCCTAGCCTATTGGCTGTTCTCTATCCCATCGGCGTAAAATCTGCGGAGGTGTTTGTGGTGCATTTACCGTCCCCTCTTCAAAGGCGCTCTCGTCAAGCAGATGCGAAACGGCAACCTCGAGCATTTTGCTCGTAGGACAGTGGTCAATAAAGGCACCGTTTTTTAGGCAAAATCCACAATAGGTTCTACTTTTAAGACCATCGTCGGCAGCTGGCAAAGTGGTAACAAGCGAAACGGCAGACGTTGCACAGGTGGCAGGTGCAGCAGCTCCAGCACCCTCACCAGCAGCAGTTGTAACAAGTTTTGCCTTGCACTCGCCACGAAGGTTTGCAGGCACTCTACACTTTCGGCAAAATCTCTCGTCCATAACATGACCTCTCCCACCAATGTCTGAGAAAATGCTCCGCCTTGCTCAAATTCACCAATAAAACAAACAATCGACTCTCATAAACGACACTTTGCTAAAGTTGCTTAACTCTATTGTAGATGGCTTGGGCATCAAGCGCAAACTCGGCAAAAAGCTCGTCAAAATCTCCCGAAGTACCAAAGCGATCCTGCACGCCAATACGCTGTAAGGGCTTGCGGAGAAGCACGCTTGCATCGGGCTGCTCAACAAGCAATTCTGCAACCGCAGAACCCAACCCGCCAATAACCGAATGTTCCTCGCAGGTTACTACCGCACCTGTTTTGCGCACGCTTTCCAGAATAGTTTTTTCGTCCAGAGGTTTTATTGAGAATGCGTCGATGACCTCGGCACTTACGCCATCGGCTGCCAAAAGCTCAGCTGCTTGCAGAGCTTGGTCAACCTCAACACCACAGGCAACAAGCGTAACATCGCTGCCCTCGCGCACCACGCGCGCCGTGCCAAGATTTAGAGTTGACGCAGTGGTGACAGGCGATGAGTCATCGTAAATAATGGGCACATTTGAGCGACCCATTCTCACGTACACGGGACCAGAGGTTTGCGCGGCTAAACGCAGAGCGGCTTTGGCGCTCGGATAATCTGCCGGCACCAGAACCCGCATATTGGGGAGCGCACGCATGAGTGCGATGTCCTCAACCATCTGATGGCTGCCGCCGTCGGCGCACACGCTAATACCTGCGTGCGTAGGGGCAATCTTGACGTTAAGTTGGGCGTAACACACCGTGTTTCTAATTTGGTCATAGGCGCGACCCGTACCAAATACTGCAAACGAGCCAGTAAAGGCAGTTTTTCCTGCCAGAGAAAGTCCTGCCGCCACGCAAATCATATTTTGCTCAGCAATGCCGACATTAAAATGACGTTCTGGGGCAACTTTTGCCAGTTTGGCAGTGGTGGTCGAACCACTGAGGTCGGCATCAACCGCAACAACGTCAATGCCCTCATTAAGCAACTCGATAAGAGTTTCTCCGTAGGCAGCACGGGTGGCTTTTTTTTCAATTTTTTGGTCGGCCGTTTTATCCGTTTTTAGCTCAGCCATCTTATGCCCCCAACTCTTCTAAGGCTTGCGTCTTTTGTTCTTTTGAGGGAGCGACGCCATGCCAGTCAGCCTTGTTCTCCATAAAACTTACCCCTTTGCCTTTGACGGTGTTAAACACAATGACCGTTGGAGCTGGGCTGCTGGGCTCGCCCTGTGCGAGAGCCTTCAGCGCACGTTCTCGTGCCTCGTCAAGCACGGCTTTAATTTCCTCAACATCATGTCCGTTTTTACACGTAAGCACCTGCCAGTTAAACGCCTTGAACTTCTCTTCGATACTGTACGGGCTGTTGACCTCGGCAAGCTCCCCGTCAATTTGCAGATTATTGTTGTCGATAAGGGCAATAAGGTTGCCGAGTTTTTGCTGAGCGGCAAACATGGCTGCCTCCCAAACCTGGCCTTCCTGCAGTTCGCCATCGCCAAGAAGCGCATAGACAAAGGGGATTTTTGAGGAGTTGGCGCCTGTGGAGGGGTCGGTGTCTGTGGAGGAGTCGACGTCTGTAGCGGAGTCGCCATTGGCGGCGGCAAGCTTAAGCCCCGCAGCCAGACCCGTCGCAACAGAAATACCTTGCCCGAGCGAGCCTGTAGAAACCTCCACGCCGGGTAATTTGCGAGAATCGGGGTGTCCTTGCAAGCGCGAGCCAAACTTACGCAGTGTTGCAAGCTCCTTGCGGTCAAAATAACCTGCCTGTGCCAACGCAGCATAGAGTACGGGAGCTGCGTGTCCTTTGCTGAGAATAAAGCGGTCGCGCTCCTGCCAAGTTAGATTGTTGGCATCATAGTTGAGAACCTCACCAAAATAGAGGGTTGCCATAATATCAGTCGCAGAAAGTGACCCGCCAGGGTGCCCACTGCCTGCCTCGGTTATCATGTCAACAATGTCGCGGCGCATCTTAAGCGCACGCTGCCGTACTTGTTCTGCGTTAAACGCCATGTTCCTTCCCTTTCTCAACACGTGCCCCACACCTTACTCGGCGCTGTGCTCTACACTCGTCAACCCTGCTCTACACTCATCAAACATCTTGCCCAACACTTTGCTTGGGCAGTTTAACTGGAGCCTTTTCCGGCTCTTACTCCTTGCCAGCCCTTATTCTTTGCCAACCCCCACCCGCCAACGATGATACGCAACAACAAAGGGGTCAAGCTCGCCGTCGGCTAACACACCATCAACATTGCCCGTTTCAACGCCCGTGCGCACATCTTTAATAAGCTGGTACGGGTACAACACATAGTTACGTATTTGGTTTCCCCACGAAGCCTCGGTTTTGGTGCCACGCAGCTCGGCAAGCTCGGCATCACGTTTTGCCTGCTCAAGCTCAAAAAGACGGGCACGTAAAATCTTCTTGGCAGCTTCACGGTTTTGTGTCTGGGATTTCTCATTTTGACACGTCACCACAGTGCCCGTTGGCACGTGCGTAATGCGCACCGCAGAATCCGTAGTATTCACACTTTGCCCGCCAGGACCGCTTGCGCGATACACATCAATACGCAAATCGCTTTCGTCCATTGCAACTTCAATGTCATCGGGCAACACGGGCAGCACTTCAACACCAGCAAACGTGGTTTGTCTGCGTTTTTTTTCATCAGTGGGAGAAATACGCACGAGCCGATGCGTGCCCTGCTCTGCTTGGAGCATGCCATAGGCGTTGCGTCCGCTTACGATAAACGTTGCATGGTCAATACCAATGACTTCGCCGGCAGGTGCGTCCAGCACCTCAACGCCCCAACCGTGATTTTGAGCATAGCGCATATACATCTTAAAGAGCATATCAGCCCAGTCCTGCGCCTCAAGCCCACCTTGTCCAGGGTTGACCGAAACTATTGCATCTCCGTGGTCGTATTCACCGGTGAACCATGAGCTCAGCTCAATCGCATCTAGGGCACCAGCAAGCTCAGTGCAGGCCGCCGCTGCCTCGGCTGCCAAGGTTTCATCGTTTTCCATAAGAGCAAGCTCGTTTGCCGTCTGCGCCTCATCGCACAAGGCAGCGGCGGCCTCAAAATCGCTAATCTCAGCACGCAAGTCAGCTGCTTGTTTGGAAAGTTTTTGAGCGCGATTTTGGTCGTCCCAAAAACCGGGTTCAGTAAAAATCTGCTCAAGGTTGGAAAGCTCAGTGCGCTTATCCTCAAGACGCAAATAACTCCGCGCCTCATCAAGGCGCACGCGCAGGGGCTCGAGCTGTTGGCTTATATCTTCCATCTCAAGCATGATACCATGACGACCCATTCTTGATGCGGTCGTTCATAAGATTGGCACAAGATTTTTGCAAGAGATGCCACAAATTTGACGATGACGCCTGCCGAAGCCTCGTACACAAAATCACGCAAAATTCTCGAGGAAAAACAACGTGCAGGAGTACCATCTGGGCGAACTAGCGGATAAGCTCAATGCCCTCTCGCAACGTGCTCTCATCCAAAGCACCCTGCTGCACAGCAACAAGGCAACCGTCCTTGTCAATAAGAACGGTAGCTGGAATCGCTCGGACGTTGTACGCTATAGCCCCCTCTTGCTGCACATCAAAATACACGGGAAAGCTGTATCCTTGCGACTCCACAAATCCAAGTGCATCGCCTTGTGTCTCTTCTTCGTCAAGCAGGCAAAGCATCACAATCTGGACTTCGCTGCCAAGTTCCTCATACACTGCATTAAACCCAGGCATCTCGCCTTTGCATGGTGGACACCAGCTCGCCCAAAAGTTCAAAACCACGGGCTTTCCTCGCAGGTCAGAGAGTTTTACCTTCTTGCCCTTGCTGTCGGTCATAACAAAATCAGGTGCAAGCTCAAGCGGAGGGTCGGCTTCAGCGTTGTTTGCAGCGGAAGCACTATCGTTGCCCTCATCGACCGAGGAGCTTGTCTCATCTGCGCCCTCGGCATTTTGCTCCTGCCCTTCAGGCACAAACGCATTGTTTGGACTCACATTTTTGCCCAGCAGGGCGTAGGTCACCGAAGCCCCAACGAGAAGCACGACCAAAACGGCTGCCAGAATAATGACTTTTTTCTTGTCCATGAAAAATCCTTTCGCCACTGCGTGCACTCAGGCCATCTCAACCCATCTCAGACCATCTCAACTTATCTCAACTCACTTTGATCCATCAAACCGCCAGTGCGTGAACAACTCTGTCCATAAGTCCCGTAACCATAAGCAAGCCAACCACAATAAGCAGTACGCCCGAGATTATGTTAATAATCTTATAGTTTCGTTTGATGAAGTCAAATGCTCCTTTTATTTGGTCTATGAGCAGGGCGCTTGCAATAAAGGGAATGCCCAAACCGAGAGAAAACACCAGCAACATAAACGCTCCCACTACCATGCTTCCTTGCTGCGAAGCCAGCATCAAAGCTGAGCCCAAAAAGGCACCAACACAGGGCGTCCAACCTATGGAAAACACAATACCAAAAAGAATAGATGAAAAAAGGTTCAGGTTTCTGGTATCAGTCTGCCTCCCTATGGTGCGGTTCAAAAAACCAATCTTAATAACGCCGAGAAAATTGAGTCCAAACACTATAACGATGCAACCAGCCACCACGCCAATAGGAAAACCATATTCAACGAGAAACTTACCCAATGTTCCAGCAAACGCTCCCAGCAGCACAAATACCAGGCTAAAGCCTAAGACAAACCCGAAAGCATTAACAAGCGTTGCGCGCGTATCCGCCTTACCAGCGGCAAAAAAGGAAAGATAGGCCGGCAGCAAAGGCAAAAGGCAGGGCGAAATAAAGGCAATAACTCCCTCTAAAAACACGAGTACATACTGCATGGATTTCCTGCCTCGCCTCTCTAGCGGACACTTAACTCTCTAGCGGACACTTAACTCTCTGGCGGACACTTAACTCTCTGGCGGACACTTCCTAGCCGAGCCACCTCGTCTGATTGAGCTTTGACCAACCCACCGCCGAGCACGCCTGTCATAAACTCTCTAGCCAGCATTCATGCCGTGACATTTTTTATACTTTTTGCCACTGCCACACGGACACAAATCATTGCGTCCTACCGTCGCATACGGGTCATTTTTGTCCTTGACAACCGTTGCCGTTTTGCGCTGTGCTTGGCCAGAAACAGCCTGCATTTGTGCAGCAGCACGTGCCTCGTCCATAAGAGAAGAGCCCTCACTCGGGTCAGACGGCCCAGAATACTGTGCGCTACTCAGTTGCTCGGAGGATTCCTCCTCTTGTATAACCTGAATACGCAAAATGGTACGCAAGTAATCCTCATACATGGTGTTGCGCAACTCACCAAACGCAGCGTGCGCTTCGCTTTTATACTCAGTAAGTGGGTCACGTTGTCCCATAGCACGCAGGCCAATACCCATCTTGAGATAGTCCATCTCTTGCATGTGGTTCATCCAGCGATTATCCATAATGCGGAGCATAACCTGAGCCTCAAGCTTGCGCAGCTGCTCAGTGCCAATAACTTCCTCTTTTTTAACAAACGCCTGCTCAATATGCTTGAGCAAAGCAGGTTCAAAATCCTGCTCTCGGTTGTAATCCTCAATAAGATTGTGCGGGTCAAAGTCCTCAATGCCCGTAAGCTCCTCAAGCCACTTGCTCAAGCCCTCCCAATCCCAGTCGTCAATAACTCCATCGCAGTATTCAGACATGGCTCGCTCGACAGTTTCTTCCATAATGTCAAGCGCACGATCGTGAATATCCTTGCCGTCCAAAATAGCATTGCGCTCCTTATAGATGGCATCACGCTGAAGATTCATCACATCGTCATACTCCAAAACGTGTTTACGAGAATCAAAGTGCATCGCCTCAACTTGCCGCTGCGCACCCTCGATAGCCTTGGTAACCATCGAGCTTTCAATGGGCGTTTCCTCGTCCATATCGGTGCGAGCCATGAGCCCAGCAATACGATCCATGCGTGAGCCGCCAAACAGGCGCATAAGGTCATCTTCAAGAGAGAGATAAAACTGCGTGCAGCCAGGGTCACCTTGACGGCCAGAACGTCCACGAAGCTGATTATCAATACGGCGCGACTCATGACGCTCGGTACCGATAACCGCCAAACCACCCGCCTTTACCACCAGCTCGTGTTCGGCAGCGCAGGTACCTTTTGCCTGATCAAGCGCACGGTTGCGAAGCGTATCGCTTATCTCCTCCTCGTCAATTCCTTGGCCTAACAAAAGCTCCTCAGCCAAAAACTCAGGATTACCACCGAGCAAAATATCAGTACCACGACCCGCCATATTGGTTGCAATAGTCACCGCACCAGCACGTCCAGCCTGTGCAACAATATGCGCCTCTCGCTCGTGGTGCTTAGCATTTAGCACCTCATGCGGAATACCACGCTTTTCGAGCAAGCGCGAAAGCTTTTCGGAGTTCTCGATAGAAACCGTACCCACCAACGAGGGTTGCCCCGCGTGGTGACGCCTGGCAATGTCGTCGGCAACGGCAGAGTACTTGGAGTCAATGGTGCGATAAATAAGGTCAACTTGGTCATCACGAGCAACGGGACGGTTAGGAGGAATTGCCATAACGGGAAGCTTGTAAATCTGACGAAACTCAGAGTCCTCCGTCATAGCAGTACCGGTCATGCCGCTGAGTTTTTTATACAAACGGAAATAGTTTTGTAGCGTAATGGTCGCAAGCGTTTGGTTCTCCTCACGCACCAACACTCGCTCTTTTGCCTCAAGTGCTTGGTGCAGGCCCTCGCTGTAACGGCGACCTTCCATAATGCGTCCCGTAAACTCATCAACAATTTTTACTTCTCCGTCGATAACTACATAATCAACGTCCTTTTTGAACAGGAACTGGGCACGCAAAGCTTGTTGGAGATGATTGACCAGCTGCCCCGACGGATCAGCATACAAGTCATCGAGAGAAAGCAGTGTTTCAATCTTATGAAGTCCGCCCTCGGTGGCATAAATAGTGCGCTTTGCCTCATCTTTCACAAAGTCTGCACCCTCCCGCATATTGGGAATTGCACGAGCAAAACGGTTGTAGGTGTCTGCTGCGCGCGTGCCAATGCCGCTGATAATAAGCGGGGTACGAGCCTCGTCGATAAGAATGGAGTCAACCTCATCAACAATGGCATAGGCGTGTCCACGCTGCACACGGTCGCTTGCGCGGTTGACCATGTTGTCGCGCAGATAGTCAAAACCAAACTCCGCATTAGTTCCATAGGTGATGTCGGCAGCGTAGGAGGGCAGCTTGCTTTCTGGCCTCATGCCAGATTGGATAAGCCCAACGTCCATGCCGAGAAAACGGTAAATGCGCCCCATCCACTCGCTATCGCGCTTGGCAAGGTAGTCATTGACGGTAACAATATGCACGCCCGTGCTTGGAATAGCATTGAGATAGCCAGCCAGCGTTGAAACAAGCGTCTTACCTTCACCCGTTTTCATCTCAGCGATTTGTCCGGCGTTAAGCGCCATGCCGCCCACAAGCTGCACGTCAAAGTGGCGCATACCAAGCGCACGTACCGATGCCTCACGCACCGTTGCAAAGGCCTCCGGCAAAAGGCTCTCAAGAGATTCCTTTGCTTCATGGCGCTTGCGAAACGCAGCAGTTTGTGCCTGCAATTCCTCGTCTGAGCGTGCCTGCATTTTGGGCTCAAGCTCGTTAATCTCATTTACGATGCCTTCGAACTTCTTAAGTTGCTTGCCCTCGCCCGTGCTGAGGAGCTTTTCAAAAATCCCTGCCATTGAGTTTCCTTACTGATAGATAATTAACTCCTATAAGGATACATTATAGTCTGCAGCGAAACTACCAGACCCGAGCAACAGTTGCAACACGGATTTCGACCTTTTGGGGAGGGTTTTGAGCAGCCCCCGCCAGCTTGAGAGCACCTGCTGCTGCATTGAGCGTGGCACCCGTGGTAAAGACATCGTCTATGAGAATAAGTCTGATTTCTGAACGTGCGAACAAGGAGAGCGGGAGAGCTTTTACGCGAAACGCTCCCGCAAGATTTTGAAAACGTGCCTCTCTGCCTAAGTTTCGCTGATCGTCGGTCGCGGCTTTTTCGAGCAGGCTTAAAAGAGGAAGGCTTATTTTTGGAGCAAGGAGTGTTGCAATCTGCTCAATATGGTCAAAACCACGCTTTCGTTGTGCGCTGGGCTGGGCGGGAATAAAAGTAAGTGCGTCTGCCCACATAAGCCAAGCAGGCGGAAGAGCCGCCGCAAGGCATGAGGCGAGCAAGCACGCAACGCGGCGCTCACCTTGGTCTTTATAGCCCCTGATGAGCCGTCCAACGGTTTCGTCGAAGCTCAGCGCACAGACCGCCGCATCAAAGTTGAAGAATTCTGGCCCTGTTCTGCTATAACACTCCGTACAGATGAGTTTTCCATAGGGCGCACCACACCGTTGGCAAGCAGTGGCTGAGTCAATCCACATCAGCCTGCTTGCGCATGCCGTGCACAACAAAACTCCCCGTTTTTCGCAGCCCAAACAGCGGGTAGGATACACCAGCTCAAGCAGGTTATCGATGGTCTGCTGGGCAGTGCTGGAGCTGTTTGTTAGCGTTTGGGCGCACATAGCAAGCACTCTAGCACGAGATTCTGTACGGACTCTGTACGGATTCTTAACCCAGCCTGTATTTTTTCTTACTTTTTTATTAGCTGGTTCTTACTTTGGCAAAGGGGGCGTTGGACAGGTGGACAAAGGAGACGGCTTGGCTAGCGACCTGCGCCATCAACTCCGTCCTCGGTAATAATCCCGGTAATAAGTTCAGCGGGGGTTATGTCAAAGCAGGGGTTATAAATCTGAACACCAGAGGGCGTGGTGGCAAACCAAGCATCAAAGGCGTATGCACCGCCTTTGCGCTCAAGAGCAAGCTGCTGACCGTTACGCAGCGTTAGTTCGCATAAGCCAGCTTCTGTGAGTATGTCAAAGGCGGTTGTTTGTTGGGCGTTTTGTGGCAAGATAACCCCCGTTGCGGTAAAGCCTGCAAGTTCTCGAGGGTCGCGCTGCTCAATATCTACCTCTGCGCCCGTTTTAGTTTCTGCGTCAATGGTAGAACTTGGCGCACACACGTAAAAAGGAATGTTGTGGTGTTTTGCCAAAATCGCTAGGCTCAAGGTTCCAATCTTGTTTGCCACGTCTCCATTGGCACAGATGCGGTCTGCTCCCACAAACACGGCATCAACCCAGCCCTTTGCCATAACCGAGGCAGCCATGCTGTCAGAAATAAGCGTGTAGGGCACACCAGCAGTCGCTAACTCCCAAGCCGTTAGCCGGGAACCCTGATTAACGGGGCGGGTTTCGCACACCCAAACGTGCTCAAGTTTTTCCTGTGCGCTGGCGGTGTAGACAACTCCCAGCGCCGTACCAATAGAGCCCGTTGCCAAAGCCCCCGTATTGCAAATAGTAAGAACTTTTGCGCCTTTCTTAAGCAGGGTGGCACCCGCCTTACCAATGGCCTTGCAGTGCGCCTCATCAGTTTTGGCTATGCTCAAGGCGTGTTTTAACACAGCTTCTTTGAGCTCATCAAGAGAGCTCGTTTTTGGAGCAGCTTTGGCAACAAACTCGTGTGCAAATACAACAAGCCTTTGTGCCTCTCGCTGCAAGTTTACCGCCGTGGGACGTGCAGAGGCTATGCGTTCGGCTGCCGTTTCAAGAGCGACCAAATAGCCCTGAGGTTCTGTTTCGGTACATTCATTAAAACTCCACACAGCCAGCGCCAAACCAGCAGCAATTCCTAGGGCTGGGGCTCCTCGTACGGCAAGAGTCTTGATAGCAGTTTCTACCGCTTCAAGCGTGCGACAACACAGAACATCGCCTTGCATAGGCAGGCGTGTTTGGTCGATAATGCGTACTTCCGCCACCCCGCTCGTGGCATCGCGTTCAAACCAGATGGCTTTAGGGAGCGCATCGAGATTGACTTTGGAAACCGAACTTTCTGCTTGCGGAGCTGCTATGTTGCCCACGGCTGGCTCTTCGCTTATGGCTGACTCGTCGTTCATGCTTAGCGATAATTCACAAACTGAAGGGGCTGACCGTAGTCCTTCTCTTTCAAAAAGTTGATAACCTCTTGCAGGGTGTCACGCGATGGCGACGAAGCCCTGAGCTTGTCCCCCTCAATTTGAACTTTGAGATTTTTGTACTTCTCAGCCTTGATGTCTTTGTTAATTTTTGAGGCAGTATCTTTGTCGATACCTGCAATAACGTCGCCAAAAAAGCGTACCGACATACCCGTAGCAGCCTGAGGCTCAGACCAACGCAGTGCCTTGAGGTCTATCTTGCGGTGCACCAGCTTACTGTTAAGCACGTCAATGACCTGCTTGCCCACAAAATCGCTCGGCGCATTAAGCGTAAAACGCCCCGCTCCCTTATCAAGCTCCAGCGTAGCACCACAATCCTTAAGGTCGTAGCGTTGCGTAAGCTCCTTGCGCGCCTGCTGATACGCGTTGTCAATTTCTTGCATATCAACTTCTGAAACGATGTCAAAACTATTGTCTTTTGCCATTATTCTCCTACTTTCTTATCATTGCAGAGTATATTCTGCGCACTCTCGCATATTGCAGCGTAGCTAAGTTACCTATCTAAGCTACCTATTCACCGGCGGTCGACTTCTTGGCTTTCAATTCGAGGCTCCCTGTTCCGCTGTCGCCGACGTTAAGCTTAACCTGTTTTCCGTCGCGGAATACCTTAACGCTGTTTGGCGCACCAACAATAAGTTCTGCGCCCTCCTCAACCGTATACTTTTCTTTCCAAGGACCATTGTATACCTGAGCAAGCACCGTTTCTCCATCTACCGAAAGCTGGAGCCACGATGCCCCACCCTCGGCTATCTCGATTCTTAATTCAAAACTCTTGGGCTGAGGGTTTTGATCATCGCCAATTTGATTGCTGGGAACCGCGTCTGCGACGGTCGCACCATCTACGCCATAATCCGTAGAGTCTGCCGAGGCCCCTGTTGCGGGCAGCGTTCCTGTATCTGATTGCGTGCACTGGTTAGCCAAAAACGCCCAGCCAATCAAGATAGCCACCAGAATAACAACCAAAGCCCCAATAACCAAAATAGGGTGACGCAGAATAGAAGGGCCTTTTACCTGCGAGCGGCTGGCTACATAACTTGGAGTTACGGCAGGCGCATCTTGCTCAGAGGCAAGTCTGCGAACAGAACGTCTTGCATTTGAGGAGCGTGTAGCGGTTTGCTCCATGGAGCGGTTAAGCGTGGCAGGGTCAGCCGTATCCCAATAGGAGCGCGTACCTTTATTGCGCTGCGAAACGCCAATGCGCGCGCGCTCGGTACCTCGTTGGCCATAGTAGCCACCTTCACCAGCACGATCGCTCTCTGCTGGAGCGCTTGACGAGTGCTGATTACGGCTTTTTAGGCTCTCGAACTCATGATATTCGCGGAGGAATTGCTCGGTAAGTTCAGTAGAGGGTAAGCCCACATAGCGCGCAAAAGACGAAACCATATTGCGGGAATAGCCCTTTAGTGGCATATTTTGGAAGTCGCATCGTTCGAGGGCGTTGATAATAGAGGCACGAATGCGCAGGGCATCAGAGACCTGCTCAATGCTCAGGCCTTTTCGTTGGCGTGCAGCTGCAAGCCGTTCACCAAAGCTTTCGCCTGCCAATCAAACCTCCTCAGCTTCCTCAATTAAGCAAATCGTACCATATTATCAGGCATGATACCATGAGCTACGGTTAAAACTATCGCTATCTATGCGCTCTCAAAAGCCTTGAGCGTTTCAAGGTCTAATACGTCATCTATGAGCACCTCGCGGGGTTTACTCCCATTTGGAGGTCCTACAATGCCCTTCATTTCAAGCATGTCCATAATGCGCCCAGCGCGGGCATAACCCACTTTAAGACGTCGTTGTAGGGTCGAAGTCGAGCCAAGGCCACTAGAAACCACTATGTCAGCCGCTTCCCACATGAGGGGGTCGTCGTCGCCAGCATCCCCACTAGTTCCAATTCCAGCAGCGCTTAAGCCAGGTGATGAGGTAAAGAGAATGTCCTCGTGGTAGTCGGGCTCACCTTGGCTGCGCAAAAACTCAACCGCCGTTTCGATTTCTGGCTCGCTTACAAAGCATCCTTGTATGCGCATAGGTTTGCTGTACTCAGGTCTGCCAAAGAGCAAGTCGCCCAGACCGATAAGATCCTCTGCGCCCGGCGTGTCGAGAATAACGCGCGAGTCGATGCCTGATGCAACGGTAAACGCAATGCGGTTGACGATGTTTGCCTTGATGAGACCCGTAATAACGTTGGTCGAGGGACGCTGCGTTGCAACAATAAGATGCAGACCAGCTGCACGTGCAAGCTGGGCAAGACGGCTAATAGATGCCTCAACCTCTTTGCCCGCGACCATCATAAGGTCGGCAAGCTCGTCGATTACTATAACGATATAGGGCATGGTAGCAGCAAGTTCCTCTTGCAAGACTGCTTCTGATTTTTGCTCAGCTGCAGCTGCTGCAGCTGCCGAGGCTGAGGCGCTTGCTGAGTTTTCTGAGCCATTTGCTTGCTGGGAACTGCTCATTGGCTCGCCAAACTCGTCAAGTTCGTCAAGCTCGCTGCTCGCGCTTGGGCTAACGGCAGCCTCAGCAGCCTTGGCAGCAGCTTTTGCCTCCTCGGCAGCCCTGCGCTCAAGTTCGGCAGTAACTTTGACATTAAACTGACGAATATTTTTAACTGCGTGTTTTTCAAAGACCTTAAGACGGCGTTCCATCTCAAGCACCGCCCAGGCAAGCGCACTCGCTGCTTGTGCGGGGTCGGTAATAACCGGCACGTACAAATGAGGAATGCCGTTGTAGAGCGAAAGCTCAACACGTTTGGGGTCGATAAGAATCATGCGCACGTCGCGCGGGGTTGCACGCATAAGCACACTCATAATAATGGAGTTAATTGCCACCGATTTACCCGAACCCGTTGTACCACCAATAAGCAGATGAGGCATGGTGGTGAGGTCGGCAGTAATGGCATCTCCTTCAACATCTTTACCAATGGCGAGCTGCAGAGGCCCTGGTTGCGATGCAGGCAAAACGTCGCCAAGAAGCACCGTATTGCGGGTATCATTGGGAACTTCAATGCCCACCAGCGAAGTGCCCGGTATAGGAGCAACAATACGAACCGCAAGTGCGGCAAGTGCGAGCTGAATATCGTCTTGCAAGTTGGTAACGCGGTTCAAGCGCACACCTTCGCCCAAAGAAATCTTATAAAGCGTGACCGTTGGGCCTGCTATCCAGCCAATAACCTCGCCATCAACACCAAACTCCTCAAGCGTAGCTTGGAGGCGGGCGGCAGTTGTTTTAAGTTCGCTGATGCCTGCCTTGGTGGTAGCCTTTTCGCGAGAAACACGCAAAATGCGCTCGTCGGGCAGTTTGAAATTATCGAGAAGCGCACTTGCACTGCTGACGCTGGCTGAAGCAGCGGCAATTTTGCCCGCTGAGCCATTTGAACCTCGAGTGCTGGTCTTTGCACTGCCCTTTGAGTTGCGAGCGCTGCGACTTGTTGTTCCGCTTGCCTCGCCTCTGCCCTCTCTGCCCTCTCTACCCTCTCTGCTTGTGCTTGCGCCGTCCTCAAAATCAAGGCTTTCAACCGACAACCTCCCTCGATTAACTCCCGTTGGCGTAAGCACACTCGCTCCCTGCGACGCAGAAAGACGGCGCGTTGAGCCAAGGTCTGCCGTTGCAGAAAGCGGCAGCTTACCCTGTGGACCATCAAGGTAGCTCTCCTCATACAAAGCTTCGTCATAGAGATTTTCGGTCGCATACGGAGTTTTACGCAAGCGCGTAGGGTTCATGAAGGCAGCGGCATTGGGGTCTGTGCCGTTTGGGCCCAGCATATACGCACCCTGAAACGACGGCAGCTCAACGGCGTTTTCTTCCTGCCTTGTTTTTATGAAAGTAACAACACGCTCGATAAGACCAGTAATAGAAAAACCAATGAGCATGGCACCTGCAATTATCAGAGCCACAAAAATGATGTTAGTTGGAATCAGACCAATAGAACTCAAACCCGCCCATGCCAGCGCACCGCCAAGGTATCCGCCCTGACTCATGGCGGCATCGGGCTGCAAAATGGCCTCAGGATCTGCCGCAGCACCCGGTGTTGACGAGCCCAAAAGGGAGATAACACCGAGGAAAATGAGCGAGAGACCCAGCACAAAACGCAGGGGCGCATAGGTGAGTCGCTTTTTAATAAAAAAGGTTAAACCCCACAAAATTACGATAAAGGGCAAAAGGAAGGTGCCGAGCCCAATAAATAAATGCACCGTATCGCTTAAAACGCGGGCGACAATAGCCTCTCCCGGTGCCAAGATGACCACAAGGAGCACGATGCCTATGACCGTAATTGCTAATCCGATGACATCGTTTTTGACTGTTTCGCTGAGGAGCGGGGCCTTAGGGATAAACTCTTCTTCTGGCACAACCGCAGTTTTGCGTTGGTTTTTAGCAGGTGCTGAGTTGCGCGCGCCGCCACGACTGTTACTGCGTGTGTTGTTGGCAGCTCCGCCGCGTGTGTTGCTGGCAGCTCCGCCGCGCGGTTTGCTTGCTTGCCCACCCCGTGCGCTGTTGCGAGCGTTGCTTGTGTTTTTTTGCGCACCGGCACGGGCAGCTGGACGAGCCTTGCTGCTGCCTTTTTTCGCAGTGCTGGCGCCTGCGCGCGCTGACGTTGCGCGCGGCTTTGCTTTGCTCTGCGGACTGCGTTGCGCGCTCAGTTGCGCACTGTGTGCGGTGCTGCACGCGCTACCGCGCGCAGCAGGTTTTGAAGCTCTTCTTTGCTTGGTGTTCAAGTAAAGACCTCCGGGTTCGTTTAGGTTATTACTAAGGTCTTTTGTAATTTTTTTATTATTTTACCATTTGTATCTCAATAAGGCTAGAAAAATTAGCAATTTTATAACTTTTTTGGCTTTTGGTCATTTTTGAGCAAACAAACGGCTCCAGAATACGCCGAACAAACATAACCGCTGGTCAGAATGCGCACAGGATAAAACAAAATGCAACAGGCGACTCAAGGAAGCCTGTTGCATTAGTTCCGTACTTAGTTTTGTACTTTGTTTAGTTTTGCTTTATTGCGCTGTCAGCCCAAGAGCAAAAAGAAGCAGCCAGATTGACAAGCCAACTATTGAGGTCACAAGACCTGCGGTTGCTCTTGCTGTGAGGCCTCCAACTTTGTGGGCTGTGTTTCGTCCAATAATGCCCAGCACCAAGCCGATAATACCAGCAATAATACCGCCGAACATCAGCAGGGGAAGAAGGGCAAGACCCCCTCCCAAAGAGGCAAGAGCTGCCTCAGGGTTATCTAAAATTGCTGGACCTGCAGATGCAACTAGTGCTATTGTCACAACAAAGAAGAGCGGTACCGAAACCACACAAATAATACCAAGAATGAGCGAAGCTAGACCCATGCCACTTCCAGCGCTGCGGGGCAAGGGAGCCGCATAACCTTGTTGCACTTGGCCATACACAGGCTGACTGTAGCCCACCTGTCCCATTCCTTCTCCCTGCGAAGGTTGTGACTGAAAAGTCTCACCTTGGCTGACCGGCTGTGCATAGGTAGGCGGAGTATAGGCTTCTTGGACAACAGGCTGGACAACAGGCTGGACATCTGCCTGCGCTGCTACAGCGCCAGCCGCTTCAACAGCTACATCAGCTCCACAAAACGGACAAAAAGCTGCGTCACCTTCAAAGGACATTCCACATTTTTTACATACCATGTTTCTACCTTTCTCTTGTGTGCGGCTCCTTAATGAAATCTTGCAGAGGAGTGGCACGGGGGATTGCGTGCGGCATACAAGCTCATAATTCAAACACATATTTCTCTCTAAGCATTTTAGCGCACTTTAAGAAAAACTATGCGCTCACAGACAAGCTTAGGCAAGATTGGTGAACCAGTAGTACCACCAACCAGGAATCTCTCGAAACAAGGTAAAAGGTGCGGGCAAGCCAGCTTTGGGGTCATCGGCAGGAACAGTGCTCACATCTAAGCCCTCCGCTAGATAGAGCATTTTGACGCGTGCAAGATGATAGAAATTGCTTATTGTACTAACACTTTCGAATCCAGCAGATTTTATCATTTCAACCGTGTTGGCAGCAGATTCCTGCGTATTATCTCCGTGTTCGTCAACAAGAATGTCCTCTTCGGCAACCCCATGTGCAACGGCATAGTCATACATCGCCCACGCCTCATTGGTACCGTCAGAATCGATGCCGCCACTCATAATGAGAACTTGCGTGCGCCCCTGCTCATAAAGCTCAATCGCCTTGTCAAGCCGGTCTTGTAAGGTGAGCGAGGGGGTTCCGTTAGGAAATACATGGGCACCAAGCACCACAGCCGCATCTGTCTTGTTGATGTATTCCGTTGTGCCAAAACAAAGCATTTGCCCTAAGGGAAATAGCACGCCAACCACACAAACGGTGAGCGCCACAGCAACAGCAGTTGCCAAGCGCGATGGACGGTTGGCACGGCGTACCAGCGATGCACCAAAAAGTATCGCTGCCGCAAGCAGCACAAAACCTATCGCAATAAAAAGTGAAAACGGAAGGGGAAAGCCTAACTTAATATCGCCCTGTAGTGCTGCTCCATACACTCCACCCATATTTTGGAAGGCAAAAAGAGCGAACAAAGCACTTGGTACGGCCTCGACAATACGAAGTACAAGCCCTCGGGGAATACGTATCGCAAAAGCGTACAGCGAAACGATGAGCGCAAACTGCAAAATAAGCCTGAGCGCAAACGGCATGAAGCTCAAGTCAATCCACCAGACATTTTGGTTATAGGTATTACCGAGTGCAGCTGCCACCAAACTCAGAAGCGAGTAGCTCGCAAAAAAGAGTGCGAGGCCACGAGCGCAGGTAACAAGCAACCAAACAAAGGGGTTGGTCGATTGCCGACGTCCAGAACTCATGCACCCTCCGCAGCTGGAACGTTAGGCCCGTTGGTATCCTTGCCCTGCTCGGCAGCCTCTTTTTGCTCGCGCCGCAACACGCAAAGCATAGCTTCTATTGCACATTCCAGCATGCCATCGTCGGGCTCGTTGGTGGTAAGACGCTGCAACTGCATGCCAGGCCACAGGATAATGCGCACGAGCGGATTATTGGGGCGGCTGCCCGCCCACTTAACCGTAACCTCATAACTAAAGCCAGCGATAAGCGGCAAGAGAATAATGCGCGAAATAATAACCAGAATAAGACGGAAAACGCCATTTTCAACGCCAAGCCCGTCAATAAGCAACTGTACGGGAACGAGCGTAAATACGAGAATGGCAATAATCATGGTCATGAGCATAAAGGCCGTGCCGCAACGTACGTGCAGCGTGGGGAAACGACGGGCGTTAGGTACCGTCAAATCAAGGCCGTGTTCATAGCAATGAATGGTTTTGTGTTCGGCACCATGATAGGCAAACATTCGCTGAATGTCGTTCATGCGCCCGATAAGCCAGATATAAAACACAAAAATCGCAACACGTAAAAAACCGTCAACGATATTCCACAAAATAGTGCGGTCACCATAATCGCCCACAATAAGATTGGTGACAATCGCCGGAAGCACCACAAAAATACCAATGCCGAGCAAAATGCCCATAATCATGGTTGCCGTCATAACAGGTTTGGGGAGAATGCTTTCGGGGGCATCATCTTGGGAGTTATCTGGGGTGTCTTGGGCGGCTTTTGCAACTGCGGTGTCTGCAGCGTCTGCCGCATCTGCAGCTACCGCGTCTGCCGCATCTGCAGCGTCTGCGGTGACGCTCAGCTTGGCTTCAGTCTTGAGTTCGACCTTGGTGTCGCTCTCAGCCTCGCCCTCGGCTTTGCTTTCAGCAAGCTTTTTGGCTTCATTTTCCTCGTATTCAAGACCCTCAAAAGCATACTGCGTTGCAATCTCAAGTGCCTTGTATCCAAGCATCAAAGACTCAACCAGTGCCGTACAGCCACGAACAACGGGCTTGTACATCCAAGAGTTTTTGTCCTTGCCACTTTCGAGGTCATGTTCCTCAACGTGCATAGTTTCATCGGGCTTGCGCACCGCAAGTGCCCAGTTGTATTTGCCGCGCATCATAATGCCCTCGATGAGAGCCTGCCCGCCCACGTGCGTACGACAAACTACGCCTGTTTCATCAACGGCACGAGCCATCTCGCTGGGAGCTGCAAGCGGTTGCTCAAGAGCTTGCTCTTGGGAGAAATCAAGCTTCCGAGCAGCTTCAACGTTTACTCCGCCGTCAATGACCTTACTAGTTTTTACTTTGGTGGTCATGCTCTCACCGCCTTATCAAAGGGGTCGCCACACGTCATTTTGCCCTCAGGGCACGCACCCCTCACGCACGGGGCTCCTGCGTCCATAAAAATGTAGGGGGCTGTTGGAACGCATAGTTCAAGCATGCGGTTTCCCAGCTCTTGTATCTCCCATTGCGCGCGGCGACAACAACGGAGCGAAAAGAAGTGCAGCAGCTCGCGAATATTCATTGTAACCACAATTTTGCTTATGCAGGCGTTGGGCAGCACATAGCGTGCGTCCTCGGCAGGAATGCCCGCTTCTACGAGCGCGGCATACGTTTGATACGTGTTTTCTATTGCCGCATCAAATACCGATTTTAACTCGGCGTTTGTTTCTACGGAAGGTGGTGTTACAATCTCTGGCTTGGCAGAATAGGTAACGTAGCGTTGGCTTTGCTGGTTAAAACTTGCAAGACGATGGCGCACGAGCTGGTGGGTAAGCGCGCGGCTCACACCGTCGATAGCAAAGGTGTATGAGGCGTGTTCTAAGGCGGAATGATGTCCGCTTTTCATAATGGTCGCCAACACTTTGTTGACTTGTTCTTCGGTCATGCTCTCCATAAGCTCAGCGGCTCCGAGGGGGGCATAACAAAGTCGTGCTGCCGTGGCGATAGCTCGCTCGGGGTCAGCCGTATGATTTAGCAGTGTGACGCTCAAAGACGTGTTCATGAAACTCCTCATTTGCCCTCGGCTATATGTATGCTCTTATAATAAACGATGAGCCAGACACACGCAGCGTCCGGCTCATCAGTATCCCTTGTTGTTACGCGTGCGTTACTCAGCGGTTTCGCTCGCTGCTTCGGGGGCTTCCTCAGAAGCGCTTTCGGCAGCTTCGGCAGCCTCGGCGGTTCCCTCAGCAGGAGCCTCTACAGCAGCATCGGCGTTCTCGGTAGCCTCAGCGGTTTCAGCACCATCAGCACCTTCAACAGCCTCAGTTGCCTCCTCAGCGGGAGCTTCTTTAGAAGCTTTGGGAGCTTTTTCTGCATATTTAGCAGCCTTGGCGGCCTTAGCAGCAGCTTTCTCCTCGCGCGCAGCCTTAGCAGCAGCCTCAGATGCCTCAGAAGCGGCCTGCTTAGCAGCCTTCTTGTCAGCCTCACGCTGAGCAACTGAACTTGCCGCAGAGCCAAACTTATCCGCAAAACGCTGAACGCGTCCACCGGTATCTACAAACTTCTGTTGACCAGTGTAAAACGGGTGACAAACATTGCAAAGCTCCAAGCGAAGCTCTGGTTTGGTTGCTCGTGTTTGGAAGGTATTGCCGCATGAACAGTGCACGGTGCACTCAACATAATCGGGGTGAATTCCCTTTTTCATTCTCTTCTCCTTAAGCGTCTTGGTTACCGACCAAGACAGGTGTTGGGTCAAACTCAAGTATGATACCACAAAATGAGCGTTTTTGAGCAAAAAAGTTGAAACTATTTGATGTGAAAATAATTAGCAGGCGCGCCGCAATGCGGCGCGCCTGCCTCTTCATAAACGTATTGGCAGCTTCTCAACTCAGTAAAAAGCTGCACCACCGTATCCGCTATTTTGTTTTTGCCCTTATAAAGGCCGTATCACGAGCCCAGTTCAAAACGAACAAAATGCTTGCCGTTGCCGTAAAGACGAAAAATATGCCCAAGGCCAACAGGATAACTGCGCCAATGAGGGAACCAAAAATCAGACCAATGCCAGCACCAGCGTCACCGTAACCCATGAGGCCTGCTCCGCCAGCAAAACCAGAGATTAGAACCGAAATGGCACCAAGACATACGCCTACAACACCTACCCAGAAAAGGATAACTGCCAAGGTGCGCAGCCAGTTTATCCAAAGGATAGAATCGGCGACCTCTTCTGGAGCATCAGCGTCGCGGAACTTAAGTGCATCAAAAAAGCTACCGACGCCCTTCTTGAGAGCAGCCTGTTGAGCACCAGCGACAACGCCATCTCTTGAAGCGCCGCAAGCTGGACAAAACTGACCATCTCCCATATCAACACCACATTTTACACAATGCATAACAACCTCCTAATCATGGAATGAACACTGCATTGCTTCATTATACACAAACAACATAAAAAGTAGGATTAAATTGCTCACTCAAAAACAGGTTCTTTTTTTAGAGAGTTTATGGAGGATCCAAAAGGGCTAAGAGGAGGTCTTGAGCCTAAACTGCATCTCTGAGCGAGCGAGGTTTACAGAAACAAGTTCTACGGCAACCATCTGCCCCAGCCGATACGCCTTGTTAGTGTCATGGTCAGCCCAGCGAAAGCGAGCCGCCTCATACACGCAGCCCTCATCAAGGGTGTCGCGCTGCACAAAACCTTCTGCGTGTGTGGCACTCTCTCGCACATAAAAACCGTAGCTGTTCACCCCACTGATAATGCCCTCATAGTTCTTGCCAACCTGCGAAGCAAAGTATTCGCACAGCTTAAGCTTTATCGCCTCAGACGTAGCTTGCTCAGCCTCACGCTCTTGCTCGGAGCAATGCTCACATATCCAGTCAAGTTGCTTGAGCGTGCTTGCCACACTCGATGCATCAAGCGTGCTTGAAGGTTCAAGGTGAGTCGCGCTCTTTGGTGTGTTCTTTGGTGTGCTCTTTGGCAGGCTCTCATACAGTTCTTTTGTCGAGGCAAAACCTTGTTGCTCAGCCAGCAGACGAAGCTTTAACAACCGATGCACCATTAAATCGGGATAGCGCCGAATAGGCGAGGTAAAATGCGTATACGCCGTCGAAGCAAGTCCAAAATGCGTAGAAAACACCGTGTGGTACTGGGCACGCTTCATGGCGCGAAGCAACAAGGTGCTGATAAGATCGTACTCTGGCTTGCCCTTGCACGCAGTCAAAATCTCTTGTACCTCAGACGAACTTTGCGGAGCACCCTGCAGAGCATACCCAAACTCCTGCAGCGTAGGCACCAGCTCCTCAAGCGTGCTTTGTAAAGGCTCGTCATGAATACGATAGGCACAGGGTTCTTTTCGCTCAAGGAGGTAGGCGGCAACGGTTTCGTTAGCAAGAATCATTGCCTCCTCTACCAGAGAGGTCGCATCGGTTTTCTTACGGAGAAACACGTCAACCGGTGCGCCCTGCTCGTCAAGAACAACCCGAGATTCCGCACGATCAAAGTCAATGGCACCCCGCGCACTGCGAGCAGATACCCGTTTTTTGGCGAGTTCATGTAGCTGTTTGAGTTTGCCTGAAAGGGTTTCTTTTTCTGCCTCGCCAAGCTGCGGCTCCTTTACGCGCAAACCCTCACCTTCAAGCAGCTCTTGTGCCTGCTCGTAACTCAAGCGCGCAGCCGAGTGGATATATGACGGATAAAACTCCGCACTTTCCACCACGCCATCTTTGCGTACATACATATCAACAGTAAACGCACGCCGGTCGCAGTGCGGACGCAAAGAGCAGAGATCGTCGGAAAGAGCGGCGGGCAACATAGGGATAACACGATCGGGCAGATACACGCTCGTAGCACGACGGCGCGCCGTAAGGTCAAGGGCGCTATCCCATGCAACATAGGCAGAAACATCGGCAATATGCACGCCAAGCCTGAGGTTTCCGTCCACATAATCAACGGAGAGCGCGTCGTCAAAATCTCGTGCATCGGCTGGGTCAATGGTAAACACAAAGCGTTCGCGTATGTCGCGTCGCTCTAGCTCCTCAAAAGTAAGGGGGCCTGCGCTGGCAACCACGCCCGAAGCTTCCTCAGCCCCGTGCGCAGCCAGTTCCTCAGCGCCGCACACAGCTGCAGCCCCCTGTTCAGCAAACTCCCCAGCCCCATTAGCAGCCGCCAGCTCCTCCGCCTCCGCAAGAACTGCCGCACTAAACTCCACCTCAAGCCCGTGCTTGCGGATAATAACTTCCATATCCACACCGCGCTCGTCCTCATGTCCAATTATTTCTTCAACAATACCTTGGGCAGGTGCAGTTTTGCCCGGATAGGTGGTTATGCGCACCACAACCACATCTCCGTCTTTGACAGCACGCTCCCGCGAACGACCAAGGAATATATCTCGGGTAACACGCTCATCGTCAGGAACAACTACATAAAGCCCCTCGGCTTCTCGCACTACTCCCACAAGCGTAGTATGAGCCCGCTCCACCACACGTTTTACCGAACCCAAAAGCTCAGTGCCCTGCTGCTCACCCAAAGAGTTTGAACCCTCAGCAGCTCGCTTGCCCCCCGTAACCCTAAGCTGCTGCGCACTCGTTTTTTGCATATTGTTGCGACGCTCGGCCTCAAGCCGCCTTAGCCGCACCACCTCAACCAAATCGCCATGCATCGCACCATGCAAATACCCCCGCAAGATGAAATACTCACCTTCGGGGGTATTAACAAAAGCATATCCTTTTCGGGCAACGCTAATAACACCAACACTTACCGGCGTTTTGCCATACCGCTTGCCACGACTACGAGAGCGTGACCGAGAACGTGAACGCGACGACTTGCGACTCATTAACGCTTCCCCACACCTAAACTTCTATTACACCTTAAGATAGCGACGCATTGCCCACACCGATCCAAAAAGACCGATGATAAGCCCTACAACGAGCAGCAACGCATACACGAGCCACAGCTCTGAGCCATCATACTTAAGCTGTAAGAACGAGAATGCCGAACCTATCTGCGGCACAAATTGAGCGGAAAGTCCCCAGACTACCAAGATGGCAAGCCCGGCTCCAACAAGTGCCTGCAGCGCACCTTCCATAACAAAAGGCCCGCGGATAAAGCCGTTCGACGCACCCACAAGACGCATGATAGCAATCTCCTTGCGACGCGCAAGAATAGCCAAGCGAATGGTGTTGTTGATAAAAACAAGTGCCACAAAAATCAACATAACAACAAGCACTATACACACAAGGCGTGTTGCGTTGGCAAACGCAAAGAGCTTGTCAATAACCTGCTGCCCAAACGCCAAAGAGTCATCTGGCTTCTCAGGTTTTTCTGCAACACTATTAAACTTGCTGTGTTTTTTGATTTGCTCGGCAATCGATTTTACTTGCTCAGGATTTTTGAGCTCTATCGACAAAGATGCCGGCAGCGGATTGCCCTCAAGTTGGTCAACAATGTCAGCCGTGGACATCTCTTTGAAGCGCTCAAGTGCCTCCTCTTTGCTTATGAAGGTCACGCTTGCAACATCAGGCAAATTGGTAATGTACACCTGAATTTCAGAAATATCTTCTTCTGCGGCGTCATCGTTAAGGAAGAATTGAATGTTAACTTCGCTTTCAACACCTTCAACAAGATGATTTACCAAGATGCTGCCAACCATAAAAATACCAATAACCAACAGCGAGAGGAAAATAGTAACCACTGCACCAAAGGTTGTGCCAAAGTTTTTCTTAGAATTGCTGAGTGCTTCTCTTATGAAATATAATATACTACGCATCTTCGCCATACACCCCCTTGTGCTGGTCGCGCACGAGATAACCGTTCTCCAGAGCCATAACGCGCTTGCGCATGGAATCCACCATTTCGCGGTCATGCGTGGCAACAAGAATAGTAGTTCCGGTGCGGTTAATGCGGTCAAGCAAACGCATAATGCCGAGTGACGTTTGCGGATCAAGATTACCCGTTGGCTCATCGCAAATGAGCAAAGGTGGGCGGTTTACGATAGCACGCGCAATAGAAACACGCTGCTGCTCACCACCCGAGAGCTGATCGGGGTATTTGTCGATTTTGTCTTCAAGACCCACCAGACGCAAAACCTCGGGTACCTGTGTGCGAATAATGTGCCTTGACTTGCCAATAACCTTTAAGGCAAAGGCAACATTCTCAAAAGCAGTTTTGTTAGGGAGCAACTTAAAATCCTGGAAAACGCAGCCGATGTTGCGCCTAAGATACGGCACGCGCCAGCGGTGCATCTTTACCAGATTCTCCCCTGCCACAAAAAGCTTGCCCGATGTAGCAACAAACTCGCGGTTGATAAGGCGGATAAAAGTCGATTTACCTGAGCCAGAATGTCCCACCAAAAAGACGAACTCGCCCGGATATATCTCAAGCGATACACCATTGAGTGCGGGACGACGCTGCTGCGCCTTATAGGTTTTGGTAATGTTTTCAAAAACGATGACGGGGTTTGCGCCCGGCACGCGATTTGGATTTTGCGCAGGCGAAGCGATTGCTCCTGGCAAAACGGTGGGCTGTTGGCCACTTTGCCCCGCGCCAACAGCGACGAACTGTCCACTTTGATTGGGGGCGACAGCGACGAACTGTCCACTTTGGCCTGGTGCAACAGCAACAAATTGTCCGCTCTGCCCGGGCGCTACCGCAACAAATTGTCCGCTTTGCGAAGCAGCCACCGCGGCAAACTGTCCACTTTGGGAAGCCAGCTGCTGTGGGGTTAGCGCTGCGTGTTGCGCAAGCGGTATGTTAGATGCGGGTTGAGCCGATTGGGCTGCGGCAGCTGCCTGTGCTTCTGCCAGTTGAGATGCTGTAGGAACAGCACCACTTTGAGCATGTCGAGGAATTTTTCCATCTCCCCATTGCCCTTGTTTGTCTACCACGTTCACTCCATTCGTTTTGACTGCATTTAAGCTACGTTTCAGTATGCCCTTATGATACCACAGCTTTCCATCAGACAAGAAACGCTTTGTTTTCGAGCCCGGTAGCACGTAACGCTTTGTTTTCGCCCCTTGTGCGGGGAGAAAACGTTATGCGCCCTCTGTTCCCGCTACGCGCCCTCTGTGCGCCCTATACGCCCCAACCACGCACAATGGTCTGCTCGCGGCTTGGACCAACAGCGACCATAGATACGGGCACACCGGCAAGTTTTTCGATATAGACAATGTAGTCTTGTGCCTCCTGCGGAAGCTCCTCAAAGCTTCTGCATGCCGTTATATCGCACTTCCAACCGGGTAGCTCCTCGTATATCGGTGTTGCGTGATGAAACGCCGTTTGGGTGTCGGGAACCGTTGTATAGCGCTTGCCCTCATGCTCATACGCCACGCACACCTTAATGGTGTCAACAGCGCTCAGCACGTCAAGTTTGGTAATGCATAAATCGGTGAGGCCATTTACCTCGGCAGCGTAGCGCACAATAACTGCGTCATACCAACCGCACCTTCTGAGGCGGCCGGTGGTGGTGCCGTATTCTCCGCCAACCGTTGCAAGTGTTTCTCCCACCTCGTCAAAAAGCTCAGTAGGAAACGGCCCTGAACCAACACGCGTAATATACGCCTTGGCAATGCCCAGCACCTTGTTTATGGCAGTGGGTCCAACGCCTGAGCCAATCGTCGCTCCCCCAGCCGTACACGAAGAGCTGGTTACAAAAGGATACGTACCATGGTCAATATCGAGCAGCGTACCTTGTGCGCCTTCAAACAACACATATTCTTGCGCTGCCAGCGCATCGTTAAGCAAGGTGGTTACGTTAGCAATATGGGGGATAAGGCGCTTGGCAATGGGCTCAAACTCTGCGCAAATAGCCTCTGCTGTATACGTGGGCAAGCCGTAGAGCTTGTCCAAAACCCTATTTTTCTCTTCAAGCGCTGCCTCGACCTTAAGCTTAAAAATGGCGGGGTCGAGCAAGTCTTGCACCCGAATACCCAAACGTGCCGCCTTGTCCATGTAGGCAGGACCAATACCTCGTTTGGTGGTTCCTATCTCATTTTTGCCGAGCGATTTTTCTGAGGCTGCATCTAAGTCAAGATGATACGGCATAATAAGGTGTGCTTTGGCACTAATGATGAGGCGCTCGGTAGAAAACCCCTCACGCTCAAGCATATCCATCTCTTCGATGAGTACGTGCGGGTCAATAACGCAGCCGTTGCCAATAACCGGCGTTATACTCGGATACATGATTCCACTAGGAATCAAATGCAGGGCAAGCGTTTTGCCATCGGCGATAACCGTGTGGCCGGCATTATTGCCCCCCTGATAGCGCACAACGTATGAAAAATCAGGCGCGATAAGGTCGGTTATCTTTCCCTTACCCTCATCGCCCCATTGCGCGCCTACTAAAACAATACCAGGCATAGTGGTACTTCCTTTGCTCGTTTGCTTAACAAGTTTGTCAAGTTTAATCGTCATGTTTCTTTTTTGTTGCGGTACCTTATTAGTATAATGGATTTGAAGCGTTATGATGAGAGAATACAGAGAATGACGGAGCGATTGAATACGATGGAAAACGAGGCTTTTATGGATTCGACCCTATTTACGGTACTGCTGGTGATAGCTGCGCTGGTGTTGCTGGCTGTTTTGGGAGTAGTTGTTGTGATGGTGCTGCGTATGGCGGGGCTGCGCAAAGATTTGAGTGCTGAGCTGCGCGAGGAGCTGGCACAAAATGACGAGAAGCAAACAGCCGCGCGCGAGATAACCTTGCAGCTTTTACGCGAAAACCGTGAGGAGCTGGCAAACTCCTTAGCACGCTTTGAGGAAATGACCAACCGTAATCTTACCGAAAGCCGCGACACCACCGTTAAGCAACTCACCGAAAATCGTGATGTTACCGTTAGGCAGTTGACGGACAGCCGAGATGCCACCATCAAGCAGCTGGCAGAAAGCCGCGAAATGGTAGAGCAGCGCCTCACCTTGCTCCAACAGCAAAACGAAACCAAACTTGAGCAAATGCGCACTACCGTTGACGAAAAGCTCCAAGAAACCGTTGAGAAGCGCTTTGCCGAGTCCTTTAAGCTCATCAGCGAGCGCCTTGAGCAAGTACACAAGGGCTTGGGAGAAATGCAGGCCCTTGCCAGCGGCGTGGACGACCTCAAAAAGGTGCTTTCCAATGTTAAGACCCGTGGCAATTTGGGCGAGTATCAGCTTGGTTCAATACTGGAGCAGGTACTCTCGCCCGAGCAGTATCTCCAAAATGCCCAGGTTAAATCTCGCTCGCAGGAGCGTGTTGAGTTTGCCATTCGCCTGCCGGGCAATGATGAGGACGGAACCGAAGTATTGCTGCCCATCGACTCTAAGTTTCCCATTGAGGACTATGAGCGTTTGTTAGATGCCTACGAGGGTGAGGGCGATGAGAGCGTTGAAACGGTTTCTCGTCGACTTGAAACACGGGTAAAGAGCTTTGCGCGTGATATTCGGGATAAGTATCTTAATCCACCAGTCACTACCGATTTTGCGATTATGTTTGTGCCTACCGAAGGGCTTTATGCAGAAATCTTGCGCCGCCCCGGGCTTTTTGAAACACTCCAGAGAGAATACCGCGTGACTTTGATAGGCCCCACCAACCTTGTGGCGTTTTTGAGTAGCTTGCAAATGGGCTTTAGAACGCTCGCAATTGAAAAACATTCAAGCGAGGTCTGGCAGGTGCTTGGTGCGGTAAAAACTGAGTTTGGCAAGTTTGAGGGGCTGCTTGAAAGCGTCAAAAAGAAGCTTGATTCTGCCTCAGACGAAATAGAGCGCATTGGCTCAAAATCGCGCAACATCTCTCGTAAGCTGGGGCGCGTACAAGAGTTGCCCGCAGAACAAAGTGTTTTGCTCTTGGAGGACGGCTCGCAGGGTGGGCCTGAGGATGGCGTGCAAGGTGGCGTGCAAGGTGGCGCTCAGGGCGAAATGAGCTTTGAGGACGAGTAAGTGAGTGGTGGGCGGCGGCGAGTGAAGCGAGGCTGTTAAGGTTCAGGTGCGCAAGGCTTGCGCCGAGTGCGGGCAAGCGAGCAAGTAGATGGGCGCGCGGCGAGCAAGGTGGGTTAGTGATCTTTATGAAGATCGCGGAAGCTCGTAAACTCAGAATCAAAGCGTAGCTCAATATCGCGCGTTGCGCCATTACGGTTTTTGCCCACAATAAGACGCCCCACACCAAGGTCAGGACGCTTGTTGCTTAACGCCTCCTCCTCGCTCATAGAACGGTCGATAAACATAACTACGTCGGCGTCTTGCTCGATAGAACCAGACTCACGCAAGTCAGAGAGCTGCGGGCGCTTATCACCACGGGTTTCCACCGAGCGCGAAAGCTGAGCAATGGCAAGAATGGGAACCTCAAGCTCTTTGGCAAGCATCTTAAGACCACGCGATATCTCCCCTACCTCAACATAACGATCGCGCACCTGCGAAGTGGGCGAGGTCATAAGCTGGAGGTAATCTACCACGATAAGCCCTTTGCCTTTCTCGGCATGACGGAGTTGACGGCGCGCCTTTGCTCTCAATTCTAGAATGGTAAGACCGGGCGAATCGTCAATAGCAAAACTGCATTTGTGCAAGCGCTCGCTTGCTTGAATGATGTCGTGAAAGTCCGCCTCGCGCAGCTTGCCCGTACGCATTTTATGGCTGTCAATTTTTGCCTCGGCAGAAAGTATACGTTGCGTAAGTTGTACCGAGGGCATTTCAAGAGAGAAAAATGCAATGGGTATGTTCGCCTTGGCAGCGTTGATGGCAATGTTAAGAGCAAACGAGGTTTTACCCACACCAGGACGTGCCGCCAAGATGAGCAAATCGCCCGCACGCATGCCACCCAATAAATCGTCTAAATCTCTAAAGCCCGTTGGAACACCAAACAAGTGGGCTTTATTTGTAGCCATTTTTTCGAGAATGTCGATGGACTCGCTCATCAAATCATCTATGGGCCTAAAGCTCGAAGAAACTCGCTTGTTGGTGACCTCAAAGAGCAAGCGCTCTGCCTCCTCGACAACCATTGGTGCGTCATCGGTAGAGCTTGAGCCGAGCGAAAGGATATGCTGAGCTGCCTTGATGAGCTCTCTCAGCAGGGCATCGTTTCTGATAATGTCTATGTGAGTTGCCCAGTTGGCAAGGGCAAACGAGTTGCTTGCCAAATCAAGAATGTATGCCTTGCCGCCTATTTGGTCAAGCTCGCCACGAGCATCAAGCCTATCGGCAAGAGTAAGCTGGTCAACGGGAATGTGGTCGGTATTAAGCTCGGCGATGGCAGCAAATATCTTTTGGTGCGCTGGCCTAAAAAAGGCATCGCCAGATACAGAAGCTAAGGCTTCCTCAACAATGTCCTTATCTAAAATCATGGCAGCAAGCACCGCTTGCTCGGCATCAAGATTATGCGGTAAGGTTACGTTGAGTGTTTGTTCAGACATCTGCTGTTTGCTTTCTTAAAACGGAAACGATACAAAACTAAAAGGTAAAACTAAAGGGCTGCACCATAAAATGGTGCAGCCCTTTATTCTACACAACCGCAACGCAAGATGTAAGCCTTACCAGCAATCTATTTTGCTTTTTTTCGCTTGCGCCTCAGGTTGTGCTTTGTTTGTGCTTGTAGTGCCTACTCGTCTGCTTTTTCTACAGCATCCTCGGTAGCTTCAGCAACGGCTTCATCTACTGCTTCATCTACTGCTTCAGCAACAGCCTCAACCGCTTCGTCAACGGCGTCAGCTTTTTCAGAAACAGCGTCCTCAACAGCTTCAACGGCCTCTTCGGTTGCCTCGGCAACAGCCTCAACAACCTCGTCAGCAGCCTCGTCGGCAGCCTCGGCAATCTCCGCAACGACCTCATCAGCAGCCTCGGCGGCAACCTCAGTCACCGTATCAATACCAGCCTCAGCATTTGCCACCTCGGCAGCCAACTCAGCTACCAGCTCGGGGTTAGCGCCATCAACATCAGCGGCAGCATCCGCAGCAACTTCCTCAGGCGTGCGCTCGTCAATAACATTAACGGTCACAACGGCCTTTATCTCGCGATACACCGCAATGCTTACCGTGTGCTCGCCTGCCGTCTTAATCGCAGAGCGAATGTCAATCTTTCTACGGTCAACTTCTGCGCCATACTGCTCAAGCAGTGCCTCAGCAATCTGCGGTGCGGTAATAGAACCAAAAAGCTGGCCCTCCTCGCCCACACGGGCACGCACCGTAACAACCTTTTCATTAAGAGCAGCAAAAATCTTGTCTGCCGTGTCAAGGCGCTCAGCCTCACGCTTGGCAATGTTGTGTTTGCGAAGCTCAAGCTGCTTGAGGTTTCCTTTGGTAGCCTCGATAGCAATTTTTCTGGGGAACAAGAAGTTGACAGCGTGACCACGGGTCACCTCAACAACATCTCCCTCTCCACCTTTGCCTTTAAGCTCTTGTAACAATATAACTTTCATAATGTGCTAAACCTCCCTACCACGCTTGCGGTCTGAACGACCGCTCACCACTGAAACCACATAGGGAAGCAGTGCCATCTCGCGCGCGCGCTTTACGGCAACGGCGAGTTCGTGTTGATGCTGCGTGCAGGTTCCCGTAACGCGGCGTGGTTTAATTTTGCCTCGATCGGTCACATATTTACGCAGCAGGTTGATTTCCTTAAAGTCGATATATTCAACCTCGTCTTTGCAAAACTGACAATATTTCTTACGAGGCTGGCTAACGTATTCGGCCATAAGGACCTCCTCTCTTTTACTCTTTAGTCTTTGCGCGGCACTCCCTTAAAAGGGAATGTCCTCGTCGTAGACAGTAATCTCGGGTGCTGCAGGAATATCCTCTGCACGAGGAGCAGAAGCGCTTGCTGAGCTTGCGCTGCCACCACCTGCACCAGAACCACTGTCACGTGATGTCATAAACTCAATTTCGTCAACGATAACTTCAATTTTTGAACGCTTTTGACCCTCACGCTCCCACTGGCTCCAGCGCAATTTACCTTCGATTGCAACTTTTGAGCCCTTGGACAAAAAGCGAGAAACGCTTTCTGCACGTGCGCCAAACATCGTACAGTCAATGAAGTTTGGATAATCCTCCCACTCGCCCGTGGTTGGATTTTTGCGGCGATCATTTACGGCTATACCCATTCCTAAAACGGGCATTCCCGATGCGGTAGAACGCAGCTCGGGGTCGCGCGTAAGATTGCCACTAATAAGCACTCTGTTGATACTCATGTTCTTTCACCTATCCGTTCTGGCTTGCCCAGCTGGACAGCCTGTTGGAGTGCGTTTGCTTTGCACGCAAGGTGCTGCAAACGTCAAGCACCCAATGCACTAGGCGCAATCTTTACGACGTACAATGATAAACCGCTCAATGGCATCAGTGATGCGCAGGATACGGTCAATCTCTGCAATGTTCGTTGGCTCAGCGTGAAACTCGATGAGAGTATAATCGCCATCGGTCAACTTGTTGATTTCATAGGTGAGCTTGCGCTTTCCCCATTCGTCAATGTTGTCAACCGTGCCACCCTGTGAAGTAATGGCAGAGTCAATTCTTTTGCTCAGCGCAGTGCGAGCGTCTTCTTCTAGTGCAGGATTAACGAAGAACAACAGTTCATAAGCCTTCATATTTCACCTCCTCTGGTCTTTAGCGGCTCAGGTCATGAAGGCAAGACCCAAGCAGGATTTGAACTTGATAGTCTACCATGCCTTTTGCGGTAAAGCAACTGCACAAAGACTATGAGCTCACTTTGCAATGCCTGCGTGCCGAGAGCGCATCGACTGCGTCTTGCCACGCAAACCTCACTTTTGAGCTACCATACAAGAAACGATACAAAACCCGCTTTGTACAATCTGTGCCATACATCTAAGCCACACATCTTCGTTGTACGCGCAATAATCTCATACGATTCTTGCTGGGTTCTGTACCGTTTCTGTATTTTTTCTAACTTTTCTCTTACTTTTTTATTAGCCGGTTCTTACTTTGGGTGATTTTTTACCACTTTTTGCTTCTCACACGCTGCTGACCAGCTCTTTTGCATTTACTCTCATTTTTCTTGTTTCGAGCAGGCTTTGTGCGATTCCTGCGCAAAGCCTGCTCGTTCGCTCGCTTGTACTTCTCTTTTATGCTCCTGGCACGGTTGGAATGGTCGCAAAACCACGCTCCAAGTCCTCGTCAGTAGGAACATAATCGGTCATGGTGCCCTCGTTATACTGCTGATACGCACCCAAATCAAAGTAACCGTTGCCCGTAAGGCCAAACAAGATGGTCTTTTTCTCGCCACTTTCTTTGCAGGCAAGCGCCTCGTCAATGGCAGCACGAATCGCATGGGCAGACTCCGGCGCAGGCAGCGTTCCCTCAGATTTTGCAAAAAGCTCTGCTGCTTCAAATACGGCAGATTGCTCAACAGCACGTGCCTCGTCCAAAAAGCCATCATGGTACAGCTGGCTCAAAATAGGACTCATACCGTGATAGCGCAGGCCACCCGCATGATTAGCAGACGGAATAAAACCATTGCCAAGCGTATACATCTTAGCGAGCGGCGTCACTTGACCAGTGTCGCAGAAGTCATACGCAAAACGTCCTCGTGTCATTGAGGGGCAAGAAGCAGGCTCAACCGCAATAAAATAGGGAGCCTGGCGTCCCGCAAGGCGCTCCGCCATAAACGGTGCCATCAAGCCACCAAGATTTGAGCCGCCGCCAGCGCAGCCAATAACAATATCAGGAGTAACCTCGAGCTTATCAAGGGCAGCCTTTGCCTCAAGCCCAATAATAGACTGGTGGATAAGCACCTGATTAAGCACGCTGCCGAGCACGTAGCGAGTGTTCTCGCTCGTAACCGCAACCTCAACCGCCTCGCTAATGGCAGTGCCAAGGCTACCGGTGTTGTCAGGAAACTCAGCGAGCATCTTTTTGCCCACCTGTGTGGTGTCGCTCGGCGAAGGAATAACTTGTGCTCCGTAGGTTTCCATAACTGCCTTGCGATACGGTTTTTGCTCGCAAGAAACTTTGACCATGTAAACTTTTAGGTCAAGTCCAAAATAGCAGCACGCCATTGAAAGCGCCGTGCCCCATTGGCCAGCACCGGTTTCGGTGGTAAGAGAGGTCAAGCCCTGCTGCTTGGCATAATACGCCTGAGCAATAGCAGAATTGAGCTTATGACTGCCACTGGTGTTGTTGCCCTCATACTTGTAGTAAATGTGAGCCGGAGTGTCCAACGCCTTTTCAAGATACGTGGCACGAATCAAAGGTGAGGGGCGATACATCTTGTAAAAGCTTCGCACCTCATCTGGAATGTCGATAAAGCGATCCGTGGTGTTGAGTTCTTGCTTGGCGAGCTCGGTGCAAAAGACGGGCTCAAGGTCGGCAACAGACATTGGCTCGCCCGTGCCCGGATTAAGTATGGGCGCGTGCGCAGTTTCCATGTCTGCCCGGACGTTATACCATTGCTTAGGTATCTCGTCCTCGGTAAGGTAGGTCTTGTACGGTACGTTCGTTTCCATTGCTGTTCCTTTCTACTTTTCTGGGATAAGGACAACAAAAAAAGCCCTTGTACCCAACGACATTTCTGCTGGGACAAGAGCTGAACTCCTGCGGTGCCACCCGGCTTGGTGTTTTACCACCCACTCACGCATACAAACATATGCTGGCTTTTGATTACGGAAAGCCACTCCCGTCTTACCTACTTGGCATCGTGCGCAAGCGCACAGCCTTTTGGTTCGCCCTCAGGAGGCCATTCTTCGCTGTTCCTGTATCGCGCTCACACTGTCCGCGACTCTCTGAAACATTCTGCAGCGAGTACTACTCTCCCTCAACGGTTTCGCAGGCTATTGTGCAACATAAAACAAAACTTGTCAAGGGGTGATTTTTCACCGCCGTCGCAATACGAGTTCCAGCTTAAAATGCAACAGCCCTCCTACTCCTTAGTAAGAATAACTATCCCTTCGGAGGTGAGCGCAACAGTGTGTTCAAAGTGGGCTGAGAGGCTGCCGTCGGCGGTAAACACTGTCCAGCGGTCTTCAAAGGGGCCTTTGGTGGCATAATCGCCGGCGTTAATCATGGGCTCAATGGCAATAACCAGCCCTGCCTTAAGTTTTGGGCCTTTGCCTCGGGTGCCAAAATTGGGAACACTGGGAGATTCATGCATGGCGCGCCCAATGCCGTGGCCCACATATTCACGCACCACACCAAAATCGGCTGCCTCGGCGACCTCTTGAATGGCGGCACCAATATCGCCTAACGTGCCGCCCACTTGCAGGGCTTCTATGCCCGCCCACAAAGATTCCTCGGTTACGTCAAGCAAGCGCTGGGCATCGGGGCTAATGGCACCTACGGCAAAGGTGGCGGCGTTATCCCCTACCCAGCCACCAACAATGGCGCCGGTGTCGATAGAAATAATATCGCCCTCTTGTAAAATAGCATCGCTTGAAGGAATACCGTGCACAATTTGGTCGTTGATTGACGAGCAAATACTGCCCGTAAAGCCCCCATAACCGAGAAAGGCGGGAATGCCGCCTTCCATACGGATAAGATTTTCTGCAAACTTATTAAGTTCGAGTGTTGAGATGCCGGGGCGAACAAGCTCGCCCGTTTTGCGAAGCGCCTTCGCACTCACGCGACCGGCTTCGTTCATTGCGTCAATCTCAGCTGGTTTCTTAAGACGAATCATAGCAATTCTCTGCTCCCCACCAGCACGCCTCCAAACCTAGGCTAAAACACTCTTTATGTCGGCGAATACCTCGTCTACCGGGCGGTCGCCGTCAATATCGGCGAGTAAGTCGGCGCCGCGATAATACTCAATAAGCGGAGCGGTTGACTTCTCATAGACATCAAGACGGTTGCGCACGGTATCTTTGGCGTCATCGGGACGCTGGTACATCTCGCCTGAACATTTTGGACACTGAGCGTCATCGGCAGTGCCAATATAACCGCACGCACGGCACAGGCGACGTGAAGCCAGACGATTAACAATAACCTCAGAGTCAACCGTAAGGGCAACAGCAGCGTCGATATTGCGACCCAGCTCACCCAGCTCAGTGCTGAGGGCAACAGCTTGGGTGGTAGTACGAGGAAAGCCGTCAAGAATGAAGCCTTTCTCGGTATCTTTTTCTTGCAAGCGCTCCTTAACCAAGCCGATAACCACGGTATCGGGCACCAGCTCGCCTTTATCCATATATGATTTTGCTTCAAGACCGAGCGGAGTTTCTGCCTTTACCGCAGCGCGCAAAATGTCACCTGTGGAGATATGAGCAATGTCATACTCGGCAATAAGTTTGGCAGCTTGCGTGCCTTTGCCAGCGCCAGGAGCGCCCAATAAAACAATATTCATAGCGTGACCTCCTTTGTCACTTAAAGAAGCCGTCGTAGTGATGCTGCTTGAGTTGACTTTCAACCTTGCTCATCGTATCAAGTGCAACACCAACCATAATGAGGATAGAAGTACCACCAAAGGTTGAGATGAGTGGGTCGTTGGTAAACATAAACAGTATGCTTGGAACAACGGCGATAAGCGCGATGTAGATACCACCCGGCAAGGTGATACGGTTAATCACGTTTTTAATGTATTGAACGGTTGCAGTACCGGGGCGCACGCCGGGGATAAAACCACCTTGCTTGCGCAGGTTGTCGCCCGTGTCCTCTGGATTAAAGACCATAGAGGTATAAAAGAAGCAGAAAAACACGATGAGCGTAAAGGTAACAACCCAGTTTACTGGGCCACGCGAAAGCGCATTGGAAAACGCAGAAAGCCACTCAACGTTAAAGAACACCGCAAGCTGCAAAGGAAAATACACCAGCGAGCTTGCAAAGATGATGGGGATAACGCCAGCACCGTTGACCTTAAGCGGAATATACGTTGACTGACCGCCCATAACACGGCGACCCTGAATACGCTTAGCATAATTGACAGGAATACGACGCTGCGCGCGCTCCACCAAAACGATACCCGGGATAACCAGCAGCACCACGATAAAAATGAGAACCGTTAATGCAAGGTTTTGATCCCAAGATTGCAGGATAACATTGGGGAAGCCAGCAATAATGTTTGCAAAGATGATGAGTGACATACCGTTACCTACACCACGCTGGGTGATAAGCTCGCCCATCCACATGATGAAGCCTACGCCTGCTACCAAGGTCAAAACGATGATGCAGCTCGTAAGAAACTCCATGCCCTGCGGAAGCACGAGGCCATATTGCTTAGACTGGAACATAAACAGATACCCTACGGCGTTGATAAAACCAAGCCCCAAACACAAGTAGCGGGTAATCTGCGTAATACGCTTGCGACCACTTTCGCCCTCGCGTGCCATGCGCTGCAGCGAAGGAATAACACCTTGCATCAGCTGCATGATAATCGACGCGGTAATGTAGGGCATGATACCCAGCGAGAATACCGAGAAGTTTGACAGCGCATTGCCAGAAAAGATGTTAAGCATCAGCATGGCAGGGTTATCGCCCATCGACTTTGAGAACGCCTCGCCAAGACCTGCAGCATCAACACCGGGAACCGGTACGTATGAACCCAAACGGTACAGAGCAATAATAAACAGCGTAAAGAATATTTTCCTGCGAAGATCGGGAACGCGGAAAGCATTTATGAGTGCGCTTAACACGGGGATTCCACCTTTCCTCCGGCAGAGTTTATCTTTTCTGCCGCCGTGGTCGATACTTTGTCGACCCTGACCGTAAGGCTCTTAGAAAGCGAGCCATCGCCAAGCACCTTAACCAGTGCCTTTGAGCTTTTAATTATACCTTTGTCTGCCAAAGAAGCACCGTCAACAACGTCGCCGTCTTTGAAAAAGGTATCAAGACGTCCTACGTTGACGGGCACATACTCAACACGGTTGATGTTTCTAAAGCCAGGCAACTTAGGAAGCCTGCGAGCGAGCGGTGTTTGTCCACCCTCAAAGCCAGCACCCTTTGCGCCACCAGCGCGAGATTTTTGACCGTTATAACCACGTGTTGCAGTTTTGCCATGCCCTGAGCCCGGCCCGCGACCAACACGCTTGCGTTCCTTTTTTGAGCCCGGCACGGGAGCTAAATCATGAAGCTGCATTTAGATCTCCTCCACTTTTACCAGATGTTTAACCTTAAAAATCATTCCACGGACGGCTGGGTTGTCAACTTGGTCGATAGTCGAGTTGATTTTGCCCAGACCCAGCGCACGAATAGTTCTCCCTTGATCCTCAGGAAAACCAATAGTGCTGCGTATCTGTGTTAATCTCAATGAACGTTTCACGTCTTTTCTCTTTCTTTTTCTTGCAGACATGAGCCTACTCCTTCCAACCGTAAATCTTTGCAACACTCAGATCACGGCGTTGTGCAACGTCTTCGGGGCTTGAGAGGCTTTTAAGACCCTCGGCTGCCGCCTTGACGATATTCATAGCATTGTTTGTGCCCAGCGACTTTGAGAGTACGTTCTTAACTCCCGCAAGCTCCATGAGCGCACGCACAGGACCACCAGCGATAACACCAGTACCAGGCGTTGCTGGGCGCAAAAGTACCTTACCTGCCCCAAAAACACCCAATATCTCATGCGGCAGCGTACCCTCTTTGGTCAAAGGCACATCAAACATATTTTTCTTGGCGTCTTCGACACCTTTTTTGATGGCGATGGGCACCTCAGTGCTTTTGCCCATACCCACACCAACACGACCTGCTCCGTCGCCAACAACTACCAGTGCGGTCAGCGCAAAACGGCGACCACCCTTAACAACCTTAGAAACACGGTTGATATAAACGACTCGCTCCTGCAGTTCAGGAACCGGTGCTTTTACTCTTGGCATCTACAACCACCTTTCCTAAAACTCAAGACCGGCGCTACGTGCACCGTCTGCCAGAGCTTTGACGCGACCATGATAGAGATGTCCGCCGCGATCAAAAACAATTTTCTTGATCTTGGCAGCTTTTGCACGCTTGCCCACGAGCTCGCCCACAACCGCAGCACCCTCTACCGTAGCACCGCTTTTGCCTTCCTTTTTGAAATCAGCATCGAGTGAGGAGGCAGCAGCCAGTGTTTGACCTGCCACATCGTCGATAAGCTGAGCATAAATGTTTCCATTTGAACGAGTAACACGCAGGCGAGGAACCTCTGCCGTCCCGTTGATTTTGCCGCGAACACGCGTCTGGCGACGCTTGAGGCTTGCAGCTTTTACTTTGAGTTTATCCATGAATATGCTCCTTTATTCGCCCTAGTTACCGGCAGCTTTGCCCAGTTTACGGCGGACGTACTCGCCTTCATAACGCACACCCTTGCCCTTATAAGGCTCTGGTTTACGCCATTTGCGTATATCTGCGGCGATTTGTCCCACCTTTTGCTTGTCAATACCACGCACGGTAATCTGCGTAGGACTGGGCACCTCAAAGCTAATGCCTTCAGGAGCTTCGATAAGCACGGGGTGAGAAAATCCAAGCTGCATCTCAAGATTTTTGCCTTTAAGAGCAGCACGATAACCAACGCCGATAATTTCAAGATTCTTGTGAAATCCCTCGCTCACGCCCACCACCATGTTAGAAAGCAGCGTGCGAGAAAGTCCGTGTGCGCTTCGAGCCTCACGGCTCTCGTCAACACGCTCAACGATAAGCTCCTCGCCCTCTTGCTTGATGGTAACTTCATCTAAGAACGTGTGCGTAAGCTCACCTTTTGAACTTTTTGCGGTGACCGTCTGTCCTTTAATGGTCACTTCTACTCCGGCAGGTACCGGAACAGGTTGTTTGCCAATACGTGACATTTTCTCCCTCTCTTTCCGGCTCTACCAAATATAGGCGATGACTTCGCCGCCTACGCCCGCCTTGCGAGCGTCACGGTCGGTCATTACGCCGTTGGACGTTGATATAACAGCAGTGCCAAGACCACCAAGTACCCGTGGCAAATCATCTTTGCCCGCATAGACACGCAAGCCAGGTTTTGAGATGCGCTTGAGGCCTCGAATCGTCTTTTCTTTTTTAGCACCATATTTCAAGGTAACCGAAAGCGTGCCAACAGGCACACCTGAGATTACTTCGTAGTCGATGATGTAGCCCTCCTCTTTGAGGATGCGGGCAATTTCAACGAGCTTCTTGCTCGTTGGCATCGAAACAGTTTCTTTGCTTGCAGAGTTTGCGTTGCGTATCCGCGTAAGCATATCTGCGATGGGGTCTGTCATAGACATTGTGTTACTCCTTCATTCTTTGTTTGAGATGAGCTTTCAAGCTGGTTCACCTTCACCCATGATGAGGGTGCCTGGCTTCAAAGCCTCCCGTACGTCGCCTCAGCGGTAGGCCTAGTAGCCCTACCAGCTTGCCTTTTTGACGCCGGGCAGTTCGCCTCGACTAGCCATTTCTCTCAAGCAGATGCGGCACAAACCAAACTGACGGTAGTAGGCGCGTGGGCGTCCACAGCGGGTGCAGCGGTTGTGTTCACGTGTTGAGAACTTCGCTTGGCGTTTTGCCTTGGCTATCATCGACTTCTTTGCCATGAAATCTCCTTAACCTAATTTCTCTTAAAGGGAAAGCCCAGTGCCTCAAAAAGCGCCTTGGCTTCCTCATCGGTCTTTGCAGAGGTAACAAAGGTAATGTCCATACCACGGGTACGGTCAACCTTATCGTAATCAATCTCAGTAAAGATAAGCTGCTCGGTAACACCCATCGAGTAGTTGCCACGTCCGTCAAAGCTCTCGGCTGAGATGCCTCTAAAGTCGCGAACACGAGGAATTGCCATGGCAAGCAGGCGGTCCAAAAACTCCCACATACGCTCGCCACGCAAGGTTACCTTTGCACCGATAGGCATACCGGCACGCAGCTTGAAGTTTGCGATAGACTTTTTGGCACGACAAATCATCGGCTGCTGGCCGGTAATGAGGCGTAAATCCTCAACGGCAGCGTTGATGAGCTTGCTGTCTTGTGCAGCTGCGCCAACACCCATGTTGACAATAATCTTCTCAAGCGTGGGAATCTCGTTGACGTTGCCAATGCCCAGCTGGTCTTTAATCGCCGGAGCAACTTCGCTTTTATACTTCTCTTTAAGCCGTGCTGTCATACTAATCAATCTCCTTACCGCATTTTTTACAGATGCGGACCTTCTTGCCCTCTTCAACCTTCATACCAACACGAGTTGACTTGCTGCACTTAGGGCAAACAAGCATAACGGTTGAAACATGAATGGGTCTTTCAACCTGCATGATGCCACCTTGGGGGTTGTCACGTGTGGGGCGTTGCGCCTTTTTAGCAACAGCGACCTTTTCTACAACCACCTTGCGGCTTTCTGGAATAGCGCGCATAACAGAGGATTTAACACCCTTGTCTTTGCCACTGATGACCTCAACGGTGTCACCCTTTTTTATACGCATCTTGTTGTTAGACATAAAACTTACTCCTTATAGCTGTTCTACTGGCACAAAGAGTGCCAGCCTACAGTGTTTCCGGCGCAAGCGAAACAATTTTCATGTAACGCTTGTCACGCAACTCACGGGCAACCGGGCCAAAGATACGAGTTCCTCGAGGGGCTCCTGCAGTATCGATAACCACGGCGGCATTTTGGTCAAACTTGATATAGCTGCCGTCTTTGCGACGCACCTCTTTTTTGACACGCACAATAACGCAGCGGACAACTTCGCCCTTTTTGACATTGCCGTTTGGCGTTGCCTCTTTAACGGCGCACACGATAGTATCGCCAAGACTTGCATAGCGGCGCTTTGAGCCACCTAATACCTTGATGCACTGTACTTTACGTGCACCTGAGTTATCGGCGACGGTAAGCATGCTTTCTACTTGAATCATCTACGCCTCCTACTTGGCTTTCTCAACGATTTCGAGCAATCTCCATCGTTTTAGTTTCGAGATAGGACGAGTTTCCATGATTTGCACGGTATCGCCTAAACCAGCGGTGTTTTGCTCGTCATGGGCATGAAGTTTTTTGGTACGAGTCATCATCTTGCCGTAAATAGGGTGCGGTTTGCGCTCTTTAATCTCAACAACACAGGTTTTGTCGCCCTGTGCAGAAACAACTACGCCCTGACGTACCTTACGGCGGTTACGCTCTTCAGTCATTATCGTCTTTCCGTCCTCTCGCCTAGCTCGTCTGCTCAACAACAAGGTTGAGTTCACGGGCACGAATCTCAGTAAGGAGTCGTGCGGTATCTTTCTTTACTTCCTTGATGCGACCGGTGTTATCAAGCTGGCTTGTTGCCATTTGAAAACGCAGGTTAAACAGCTCGGTACGTCCGTCTTTGAGCTTTTGCTTAAGATCGTCGTTGCTCAGGTCGCGTATTTCTTTTGCTTTCATCTAAACCTCCCCGTCCTTTACCTCACGGGACACTATCTTGCACTTGATGGGCAGTTTTTGAATTGCAAGACGCAAAGCCTCAACAGCAAGCTCATGTTCGACATCAGCAATCTCAAACATAATGCGTCCTGGTTTTACCACTGCTACCCATTCCTCGGGGTTACCCTTACCAGAACCCATGCGAGTTTCGGCAGGTTTTTTAGTAATTGGTTTGTCGGGGAAGATGTTAATCCACACCCGACCGCCACGCTTCATGTGACGAGTCATCGCAACACGAGCAGCCTCAATTTGGCGGTTGGTAATCCAATGCGGCTCAAGAGCCTGAATACCATAGGTGCCAAAGTTAAGCTGCGTGCCGCCCTTGGCCTTGCCTTTCATAGAACCGCGCTGCACCTTACGATGCTTGACGCGCTTAGGTATAAGCATTTCTATTTTCTCCCTTCACCACGACGGGGACGAGCAGGACGCGATGAGCCCTCAAGTGCTGGCTCAGGCGTTGGTTGGCCCGGAAGTCGCTCGCCGTGATAGACCCAAACTTTAACGCCGATAGAACCCATCGTTGTAGCTGCAGTAGCAAAACCGTAGTCGATTTTTGCACGCAGGGTATGCAAAGGCACCCGACCCTCACGATACCACTCACGACGGCTCATCTCGGCACCGCCCAAACGTCCGGAGCATTGGATACGAATACCCTTTGCGCCACTTTTGATGGCGGATTGAACAGCCTTGCGCATCGCACGTCTAAACGCCACACGACCCTCAAGCTGCTCAGCAACTGACTGAGCGATAAGCGCTGCATCAAGCTCAGGGCGCTTAATTTCAATAACGTCAACGCTCACCTTGCCGTTGGCAATTTTTTCAAGATCCTTGCGCAACTCATCTATCTCGGCACCCTTTTTACCAATAACGATACCAGGGCGTGCCGTGGTGATGATGACACGTATCTTGTCGCCAGCGCGCTCTATCTCAATTTTAGAAACGGCAGCACGAGCAAGACGCTTATCAAGGTACTTGCGCAATGCGATGTCGTTTTCAAGATTGACTGCATACTCTCTGCCTGCATACCAGCGGCTGCGCCAATTCTCAGTAACTCCCAGACGAAATCCGGTAGGATAAACTTTTTGACCCATGTGCTAGTTCTCCTCTCGTGTGCCAACGATAACCGTGATATGGCTCGTACGCTTTAAGATGCGTGATGCCGAGCCCTTTGCACGAGGACGAATGCGCTTCATGGTAGGCCCTTCGTCGGCATAGGTCGCTTTGACCACAAGGTTTTCTTCTTTTACACCCTCACGCTCAGCGTTAGCAACGGCACTGTTTAAGACCTTCTCGACAACTTCTGCTACGTTGCGCTCAGAGAATTGAAGAATCTCGCGGGCGCGAACAATCTGCTTGCCACGAATAAGGTCAATGACCATGCGTGCTTTGCGCGGAGAAACCCGAACGTAACGGGCAACTGCTCTTGCTTCCATTTACTTCTTGCCTTTCTTGTCTGCCGCGTGACCGCGGAACGTGCGGGTTACGGCGAACTCGCCAAGCTTGTGACCAACCATGCTCTCCGTTACATACACCGGAACGTGTTTGCGTCCGTCGTGAACGGCGATGGTATGACCAACCATCTCAGGAAAAATCGTTGAGGCGCGCGACCACGTTTTAATCACGTTTTTCTCGCCCGCATCGTTCATTTTGTTGATGCGACCGAGCAAGCGCGGCTCTACGAAGGGTCCTTTTTTAAGACTTCTGCTCATGTATATCCTTACTCCTCACAGTGGGTTTCACAAACGTGAACCACTATTTTTTACGCCTACGAATAATCAAGCGGCTCGATGCCTTCTTTTTATTGCGCGTACGGTGACCCTTGGTAGGAACACCCCACGGCGTAACAGGGTGACGGCCAGCAGATTTGTTCTTGCCTTCGCCGCCGCCATGCGGGTGGTCAACCGGATTCATAACCGTACCACGCACCGTTGGGCGCACGCCCATCCAGCGCTTGCGTCCAGCCTTGCCAATCTTGATGTTGGCGTGCTCAGCATTACCAACCTCGCCTACCGTAGCACGGCAGGTGATAAGCACACGACGCATCTCATGAGAAGGCATACGCAAAACAGCATACTTACCCTCTTTAGCCATGAGCTGGATAGATGAGCCAGCGCTACGAGCAAGAGCAGCGCCCTTGCCTGGCTGAAGCTCAACCGCATGAACGGTGGTACCCACGGGGATATCCTTAAGCTGCAAAGCGCAACCCGGTTTAATGTCTGATTCAGAACCGCTGGTTATTACATCGCCCACCTTCAAGCCACGAGGGTGCAAGATGTAGCTCTTGGCTCCATCGGCATAATGCAACAGCGCAATGCGAGCTGAGCGGTTGGGGTCGTACTCAACCGTTGCAACCTTAGCGGGCACGCCATCTTTGGTGCGCTTAAAGTCAATAATGCGATACTTGCGCTTGTGCCCACCGCCTTGGTGGCGAGTAGTAATACGACCGTTGTTGTTGCGTCCTGCCTTTTTGGGCAAAGGGCGCAGCAGCGTCTTCTCGGGCGTGCTGGTAGTGATTTCGGCAAAATCCGAAACCGTCTGGAAGCGACGTCCGGGGGAAGTAGGTTTGTACTGTTTAATTCCCATGGTCTTTCTTATCTCCTTACACGGTGCCGGGCGTGTCCTTTGTGCCTAACGCTTTGAGAACGCAACCCGTCTGGTTCCTTCAAAACCTTCAAAATCCTTCTAAACGGTATTAGATGCCAAATGCCTCTATAGTTTCGCCTTCAGCCACCGTAACAATGGCCTTTTTCCACGAACGAGTTGTACCCTTTGCATAACGTACCCGCTTGGGCTTACCCGTAACACGCATCGTATTAACCTTGAGAACCGTAACGCCAAAAATCTCTTCGACGGCTTGACGAATCTCAATCTTGCTTGCCTGCTTGGCAACCTCAAAGGTATAACGATTGTCGTTGATGAGGTCGTAGCTCCGCTCCGAAACAATGGGGCGTAAAATGACCTGTCGAACATCTTTCATTATTTCAGCACCTCCTCAATGCGCTTGAGTGAGGCACTGGTAAACACCAAAGTGCCGTTGTCAATCAAATCATGTGCGTTTGCTTCTGAAACAAAAATCACCCGCACGGTTGGAATGTTATTAAATGATAAAAAGGCGTTTGCGTTGTCATCGTCAAGTACGATGGTAGTGCGCCCTGTTACCTTAAGCGCCTCTAAAGCAGCTACTGCTTGCTTGGTTGAGGGCTTCTCAAAGGCAAACTCATCAACAACGAGCAGCACACCTTCTGCGGCTTTTGCAGAAAGCGCCGAGCGCATTGCGAGCTTAACCTCTTTGTTGTTAACCTTAAACGCATAGCTGCGTGCATGAGGTCCAAAAACCACACCACCACTGCGATAGTGGGGAGCGCTTACGGTACCTTGACGTGCACGACCGGTGCCCTTTTGGCGATACGGCTTTCTGCCACCGCCGGCAACTTGCCCACGTGTTTTGGTTTCATGCGTACCGGCACGGCGTGCTGCAAGTTGCGAGCGCACCACTTCGTGCATGACATGGATATTGGGAGCAACGCCAAAGACGGCATCGGAAAGCTCGGCCGTGCCGACCTTCTTTCCTCCCTTATCTTTAATCTCTACCTTAGCCATTGTTAGTCTATCTCCTAAAGCTTTATTTCCTCGTGTTAATTACGGCTGCAATTACACGGTACGGACACTAACGAGCGCACCCTTGCCACCGGGTACTGCGCCTTTAACGAGCAACAAGTTTTGCTCGGCATCAACTTTTACCACCTCAAGGTTTTTAACGGTCACCTTGTCAACACCCATGTGTCCCGGAAGGCGCAGGCCTTTGAAAACACGTGAGGGAGTAGCGCACTGGCCAACAGAACCTGGAGCACGGTGGAAGTGAGAACCGTGTCCACCCGGACCACCCTTAAAGTTGTAACGCTTCATAACACCGGCAAAGCCCTTACCTTTTGAAACGCCAGAAACGTCCACTTTTTTAGTTTCGGCAAATTGCTCAACCGTTATCTCTTGACCAAGCTCATAGTTAGCAGCATCGTCAACGCGAACCTCACGCAAAACCTTTGAGGGCTCTACGTTTGCTTTGCTAAAGTGACCAGCCATAGGTTTGTTGAGCTTTTTAGCCTTAAGCTCGCCAAAACCAATTTGAACGGCACTATAGCCTTCTTTTTCATCGGTCTTTATCTGCGTCACCACGCACGGACCCGCTTGTATAACCGTAACCGGCACAAGCTGGTCGTCGTCTGACCAGACCTGGGTCATGCCCAGTTTGCGACCTAAAATCGTATTGCACATAACAAAACCTCTATCTTTCTCGGTCGTAGCACCTTACAGCAAGCCCTTCTTGCTGCCGCCAGCGGACCGAACGAACACAAATAAACTTACAGCTTAATCTCAATATCTACGCCAGCGGGCAAATCAAGTCGCATGAGCGAGTCCACCGTGTTAGGCGTGGGCTCCAAGATGTCGATAAGACGCTTGTGCGTACGCATCTCAAACTGCTCACGACTATCCTTGTCTTTGTGAGGCGAGCGGATAACGCAATACAAATTGCGCTCAGTAGGAAGCGGCACGGGGCCAGAAACCTTTGCGCCCGTCTTTTGCGCGGTGTCCACAATAAGCTTGGTGGACTGATCCACTATCTCATGGTCGTAGCCTTTGAGGCGGATTCTGATTTTTTGACTTGCCAACTTTTTCTCCTTAAAAACTTCTAAAGCTTGGTGCTTCATAAAACTTTGCTTTACAACGTGCTGCTCGAGGCTCGACTCGCTTAGCAGGCGCTCACTTTGCAGGCACTCGCCTTGCAGGCGCTTGCTTGCTAGGCGTTGCCTCCTACTTTGGATACAATCTCTTCTGCCACACTCTTAGGTACGGGCTCATAAGAAGAGAACTGCATGGTGTACGATGCCCTACCCTGTGTTGACGAACGCAGGTCGGTTGCATATCCAAACATCTCAGAAAGCGGTACGAGCGATTTAACAACCTTAGCTCCGCCTCTATCCTCCATGCCTTGAATCTGACCACGACGTGATGAAAGGTTACCCATAACATCACCCATGTAATCCTCGGGAGTTTCAACTTCAACAGACATCATAGGCTCAAGCAGCACCGGGCCACTCTTGCGCAAGGCATCTTTAATAGCCATTGAACCAGCAATCTTAAAGGCTGACTCTGAGGAGTCCACCTCATGGTACGAACCATCGACCAGCTCAACTTTGATGTCCACAACGGGGAAGCCTGCCAAAACGCCGCTTGCCAGTGCCTCTTGAATACCTTTGTCAACGGGCGAGATGTATTCCTTAGGAATAACGCCACCCACGATTTTATTGTCAAACTCATAACCCTTTGCAGGTTCTTGTGGGTTCATGTTGATAACCACATGACCATACTGACCACGACCACCACTCTGGCGAACAAACTTGCCCTCCACACCGTCAACTGCTTTGCCCGCTGTTTCGCGGTAGGCAACCTGAGGCTTACCAACATTTGCTTCAACCTTAAACTCACGAAGCAAACGGTCGACGATAATCTCAAGGTGCAACTCGCCCATACCAGCAATAACCGTCTGTCCCGTTTCTTGATTGGTAGAAACGCGGAAGGTTGGATCTTCCTCGGCAAGTTTTTGAAGAGCGGTTCCCAGCTTATCTTGCTCAGCCTTGGTCTTTGGCTCAATAGCAATATCGATAACAGGGTCGGGGAATACCATGGACTCCAAAATTACTGGAGCGTTCTCAACGCACAGCGTGTCGCCGGTTGACGTATCTTTAAGGCCAACGGCGGCAACAATGTCGCCCGCAGAAACAGACTCAATATCCTCACGGGAGTTTGAGTGCATCTCAAGCAAGCGACCAACACGCTCTTTTTTATCTTTGGTTGCATTGAGAACATAGGAGCCGGCACTCAGCGTACCGGAATACACACGAAAGTAGGTCAAACGACCAACGTGTGGGTCAGTCATAATCTTAAAAGCAAGCGCAGCAAAGGGTTCTTTTTCGTCTGCTTTGCGCTCAACTTCTTTTTCGGTCTTAACATCTATACCTTGGATAGCGGGAATATCAAGTGGTGAGGGGAGATAATTTACAACGGTATCGAGCAGCTGCTGAATACCTTTGTTCTTAAATGAAGCACCACAAACAACCGGTGTAATCTCGCAAGCGATGCAACCTTTGCGCAAAGCTGCGATAACTTCTTCTTCGGTATACGCTTCGCCCTCTAAAACTTTCATCATCAGTTCATCGTCAAACTCAGTGGCAACTTCTACCAACTCATCGTGGTACTGCTTTGCCTTGTCGGCGTAATCGGCAGGAACCTCAGCGTCGGTGGGATAAATCATGCCCTTGTCGTCCTCATTAAAAAGCTGAGCTTTCATAGAGATGAGGTCGATGAGTCCGTCAAACTGTGCCTCGGCACCAATGGGAAGCTGGAGCACTACCGTGCGTGTTTCGAGGCGGTCTTGCATCTGCTCAATAACAGAGTAGAAATCCGCGCCCGTGCGATCCATCTTGTTGATGAACGCCATGCGAGGAACATTGTAGCGATGCGCCTGACGCCAAACAGTTTCTGACTGAGGCTGCACGCCACCAACCGCACAAAATACGGCGACCGTTCCATCAAGCACACGCAAAGAACGCTCAACCTCTGCGGTAAAGTCAACGTGGCCCGGCGTGTCGATAATCTGGATACGGTGATCGTTCCAGTAACAGGTAGTAGCAGCACTCGTAATAGTAATGCCACGCTCTTGCTCTTGCGCCATCCAGTCCATCGTGGCTGCGCCCTCATGTACCTCACCAATCTTGTAGTTCTTACCGGTGTAGTACAAAATGCGCTCGGTGGTCGTGGTTTTACCGGCGTCGATGTGAGCCATGATGCCGATGTTGCGCGTATCTTTTAGCGGTGTCTTAGCCATTGTTGTGTTCTCAGTCCTCTTTGCTCTACCAACGATAATGCGAGAAAGCTCGGTTAGCTTCCGCCATCTTGAAAATATCCTCACGTTTCTTTACTGAGGAACCCGTGCCGTTAGCGGCATCGAGAATCTCAGAGGCCAAACGCTCAGCCATTGTTTTTTCTTTGCGGCTCCGTGAATAGTCAACCATCCAGCGGATAGCAAGCGTTGTTGCACGACGAGAGTTAACCTCCATCGGAACCTGATAGGTTGCGCCACCAACACGCTTAGGTTTGACCTCAAGGGTTGGACGCACATTGTCCATTGCCTTCTTGAAAACAGAAAGCGGGTCTTGTCCGCTTTTCTCCTCAACAATGTCAAAGGAGCCATAGACAATGGCTTCTGCGATGGACTTCTTACCATCAAGCAAGACCTTGTTGATGAGCTGGGTCACCAAACGGTTGTTGTACACAGCGTCCGGGCTTATCTCCCGACGAACTGCTGCTGCTCTACGAGGCATATCGTTTCCTTCCTTGTGCAGCCCTTTATGCCGAGGGGCTGCCGCTTTACATCACGTTTGTTTCTACTACCAAACAGGAAAAAAGACGCAAGCAATGCGCGCCTTTCTTTTTATAGTGTGTTACTTAGGCTTCTTAGCGCCATAGCGGCTGCGGGCTTGCTTGCGGTCGCTCACGGCAGCGCAATCCAGTGCTGCACGGATAACCTTGTAGCGCACACCCGGCAGGTCTTTTACACGACCGCCACGAATGAGAATCATCGAGTGCTCTTGCAGGTTGTGACCAATACCAGGAATGTAGGCGGTCACCTCCATGCCGTTTACCAAACGCACACGACAAACCTTACGCAAGGCAGAGTTTGGTTTTTTTGGCGTAACCGTATACACGCGAGTACACACTCCACGCTTCTGCGGGTTGCCCTTGAGTGCCGGCGTCTTTTTCTTGGCGACGGTCTTTTCGCGGCCCTTGCGGACCAGTTGGTTAATAGTAGGCACTGTATAAGTTCCTTTCGTCAGTTTGCCTAGTACTATAGAGTTGGTGTGTATTGAGAAAACAGTTCTACGCACACAAAAACTCAGCGACCAAAAAAGTCGCGAAGTGGAATAATATCAGTGTCTTTGGGGCTTGTCAAACCCCAGTATACTAAAAGCAACGCCCCCGGGCGTATCCATAGTTTAGGAAACACACCGAGGGCATTGCAATATCTGAAACTTCTACTTAATTTTCTTGCTCGTCTTAGTCTTGCTCCACGCACTGTAATACTTGACGCTACCAACCGTTTTGTAGCTACGAACCTGTACTTGGTACTTGCTGTTTGTCTTTAGTTTTTTGATAGTCGCAGAGCCCTTGGAAGCAGCAAAGGTCTTGGTTTTCCATTTGGTAGTACCTGCTATTCTATAGCGCACCTGATACTTGGTAACCTTTTGTGCTTTTGAAACCTTAGCCCACGTTACTTTCATCTGCTTAGAGCCTGCAGTTATGCTTTTTATCGAGTTCTTTTTGGGAACTATCTTAAAGGTGCCAAGGCTAAGGTTTTTTGTACTGTTGTATTGTGAGCCCGCAGCAACATCAACCGTTACTGCATACGAACCAATAGCTTTAGGAGCAGTTTTTGATTTGGTGTACTTGGTACCACTTACACCCGTGTAATAGATTGCCATTACACTCCCCGCCCCTGCCTTGGGCGTTACCGCAACACTGATGCCCTTGCCCGTATAAGGCTTGCTGGCAAGGTTGTAGGTGTATTGAGCTTTGGTGGGAGCAACAAGCGCTGCGCTCACCGTTACCACACAGCGTGCCGTTTTGAGCCCATCAACCGTAGTAGCTGTAATGGTTGCTGTGCCCGCCGCCCGAGCAGTGACCTTTCCTGTTGCATCTACCGAGGCAACCGCAGCGTTACTGCTTGACCACGTTACCGCCTTATTGTCTGCATCTGCTGGGCTTATTGTTGGGACAAGAGTTTCTGCCTTACCCACCTGCAAGCTTGTTGCAGCCTTAAGGCTTATGCCCGTGACGTTGACATAGCCTGCTTGGACGGTAAACACGCCCATGAGATCTCTGCGTGCCCAGTTTTTGTAGCAATCTTCTGCATCTACTTGTGCATTACAGGAACCATTGAAAGCAATGTCTGAAATGGTGCAGGTTCCCATATAGACATCAGTGTCACCTTTCCGATAAAGATCGGCGTAAGCCACAGGGTTATTGTTTGTCGTGCTATATATGTTGACCCTGACTAATGAGATTTCTGATTCGTCTGTAACTTCTACGCTTACCGTTATTTCTTGTCCAGGTGACACAATTATTCCTTGTTCTGGCACCGCAATCTGAGAGTTAATTATTAAATCACCAATTACTGGCGGGTCGAGGTCTGTCAGCATGCTACCTGAGATGGTAAACACGCCCATGAGATCTCTGCGTGCCCAGTTTTTGTAGCAATCTTCTGCATCTACTTGTGCATTACAGGAACCATTGAAAGCAATGTCTGAAATGGTGCAGGTTCCCATATAGACATCAGTGTCACCTTTCCGATAAAGATCGGCGTAAGCCACAGGGTTATTGTTTGTCGTGCTATATATGTTGACCCTGACTAATGAGATTTCTGATTCGTCTGTAACTTCTACGCTTACCGTTATTTCTTGTCCAGGTGACACAATTATTCCTTGTTCTGGCACCGCAATCTGAGAGTTAATTATTAAATCACCAATTACTGGCGGGTCGAAATCTTGTCCGTCCGCATAGGCATTGCTATGGGAGGGAGGGACAAGCATGAAGCACAATGCTGCCGTTAGAAACAGAGCAAGAAACCGTTGAGCTTTTTTAAGTTGGGGTTTTGAGGTTTGCGTTTTCATGGGACTTCCGTCCTTTCAAAGAGGGCTGCCGGAAAATAGAGTAAGCGTCAGAAAATAGTAATAATCAGGCAGGCTTATCCAAGTTAGACGTCTTGCACCACCCCACGTCTTTACCTGCGTTGCTATCTCTGCAGTATACGCCCCTAAAATGCAATGTGCAAGCCCCTACAGCAAAAAAGATAACTATTTTTATAGGCAAAACAAAGATCGTAGGTCGCCTTCTTACGACATGCTGGGCTTATAGGACAAAAAGGAAGCGCCTGCGGTAGGCACACTGTGCCGTGCAAGCGCTTCAACTTTTATCATGTTATCAAGGTTTTGGCAATCTAGCAACTTGCACTACTCTCTCGCACTGGGCAACACGGATTGTGCAGCCAAAGGAGTGCTCCTTCTTGTTTTGCTAAGCCGCAAACACGCAAAAACCAGCTGAACATAAACGTTGGCTGGTTCTTGCTGAGCAATCGCTCATGGGTAACTACTTTTTAATCATTTAGTATGGTGCCACATTTTGGGCTTATAGGACAAAACGTGTTTGGCAGAACCTTTGGACGGAAACTGATAGGTCGCACTCCCACAACAACGTAAAGGGTGTCTGCGCCGCATGAGTGCTACCTACAAGATGACGGTTGGTGCGGCGTTTAGATATATAGGGGGGGGATAATTACTCTGGCAGGCAGGGGTGGTTCTGTGGCCCCTTTGTGAAACAAGTGGGGGCGCAGGGCCACCCCTGCCTGCTTATGAGCCTACACGCTTTCTGGACAACAGCTACCACTAACCTACCACTCCCCCTCTAGGCCCCGCATCAAGTGCGGGGCGACATACCGTCAAGCCCGGTGTGACAACCAAAGATTGCGGGTCGAGCCCGCAATGACGAACAGTCAAGCTCGCAATGACAAAGTGAGAGATGGTGCAGCCGCATGGGTGCTACCTACAAGATGACGGTTGGTGCGGCGGTGCGGCAGACGTGACGCAAGCGCAGGCGGCGGTCAGGCGAGGTTACTTTAGGGCGCTTGCTCCCAGCAAATCAACAAGACGATGGCGCAGCTCTGCGGCCTCGGAATCTACCGTATGGGGCAAATCAGCTCGCAACTTTTTGCCGCCGTTTTGCTGCAGCGTCAATATTGCAGGGTCAGGACCCGGATAGCGTTGCAAAAGGCTCATGAGCTCGTCGCTCACCTGTTTGTTGAGGGCATTGGCAGACACAAAAAGTTCAAGTGGCTGGTGGCGTGGCCTCTCGGGGTCGATGTCAAGTGCCGCAATCTCGCTCACCAAAACTTGCACGCCACGATCGCTGCGCTCATACCGGCACGTTACCTTAACAATGGCATCATCAACAATCAACTTGGCATAACGTGCAAACGGCTTGGGGAACACAATGGCTTCGATGGAGCCTTCTATGTCTTCAAGCATAAATTTTGCCATGCTATCGCCTTTTTTAGAAACCATGGGAGTTACGCCGCTAATCATACCTGCCAAAACTATGGAATCTTTTTGTGGTACTTCTCGTATTGTTTCTGCCGCAGCACCCTCGCCCTCTCCAAGACCATCGACATCATCATCATCAGATGAGGGCAGCAGCTCGCCAATAGAAAAGCTTCGCTCTTTGGCAAGAGCATCTGCAAAGGGACTCATAGGGTGGTCAGAAACGTACATTTTTAGGATTTCTTTTTCGAAGCCGAGCCTGGTGCGTCGATCCCACTCAACACCATCGGCGGGAGGTATCTGCTCCTCAAAACCAGAATCAACGCCAGCATCGGCAAACATCTCAAAGAGTGACACCTGTCCGTCTGCCTTGTCACGCCAGCGCTTGGCGGCAGTTTCCATGAGGTTGTCTTGTTCAACAAAGCGCATCATTTGGCGGCGTGTGTAGCCTGTGGAATCAAAAGCACCTGCCTTGACGAGGGCATCAACCGCCCTTTTGTTGCAGGAGGTATTGGGCACCCGAAACACAAAGTCGTGCAGCGAGGTAAACGTGCCGCCTTTCTCACGCTCGGCAATAATGACATCGGCGGCGGCCTCACCAACACCTCTGATGCCTGCCAAACCAAAACGTATGCTGTCTTTGAGCGGCGTAAACTCTCGACCCGATGAGTTAACATCGGGAGGCAAAACGTCAATGGCCCACTGCTTGCACGAGGCAATGTAGTGGGTGAGCTTATCGGCCTTGCCAACAAAACTCGAAAGCACTGCTGCCATAAACTCAATGCGATAGTGCGCCTTAATCCACGCCGTTTGCATAACAAGAATGGCGTAGGCAGCGGAGTGCGATTTGTTAAATGCGTACTCGGCAAACTTTTCTACATCGTCCCAGATAGTTTGAGCAACCCTGCGGCTGTAGCCGTTGCGCTCGGCACCATTAAGCCAGTGGTCTTGCATGGTTTCGGTGGCACCGTCGGCCCAGGTGCGCACGTCCTCTTTCATAAGTTTGATTTTTTTCTTGGCAACGGCGCTGCGTACCACATCGGACTCGCCTGCGGTAAAACCACTCATCTCCATGGAAATGCGCATGACCTGCTCTTGGTAAACAACCGTTCCAAAGGTTTCCTCAAGAATATTTGAGAGGCGATTGTCGTAGTAGACCACACGTCGCTTGCCCGTTTTGCGCTCCACGTAATCAGTACTCATGCCAGAGTTAAGCGGGCCGGGCCTAAACAAAGCAATAGCCGCCACCACATCGGAGTAGCGGTTGACATTCATGGAGCGGATAAGCTGCGTCATGCCGGGGGACTCCACCTGAAACACACCGGCAGTTTCTCCCCGTTGCAAAAGCTCAAACACCTTAGGGTCATCAAGCGGAATGGCATCAACGTCGATATCAACGCCGTGATTTTGCTTAACGTATTCTTTTGCCTTCATGAGTACGTTGAGCGTGCGCAAGCCAAGAAAGTCCATTTTTAGGAGCCCCAGATTGGCGTTGCGTTTGTGGTCGTACTGGGTGATGTTAAAACCACCTTTGGTGTCGAGCTTGACCGGCACGTGTTCCTCAACGGGGTCACGGCAAATGATTACCGCCGAGGCATGCACGCCCTCTCCGCGAACAATGCCCTCAAGGGCAAGTGCGGCGTCGATTATTTTTTTGGTATCAGGGTTTTCTTTATACTCGGTGATAAGGTCGATGTTCGCCTGCTTTTTGTTGAGCGTCTCATCTTCGTGAATGCCAAGCACTGCCTTGAGCTCGGTATCTGGCCCAAAGGGTATTTTCTTGGAGATGTTTTGCCCCACGTACAAAGGATAATCAAACACGCGAGCCGCATCAACAATCGCCTGCTTTGCCTTCATTGAACCATAGGTGATAACGTGCGCAACTTTTTCTGGACCGTACAGCTCACGCAAATGCTCAATAACCTTGAAGCGACCGTCTTCGTCAAAATCAACGTCAATATCGGGCATCTCTGGACGCTCAAGTGAGAGAAAACGCTCAAAAAGCAAACCGTTTTCGAGGGGGTCAAGTGTGGTGATGTCAAGCGCATAGCTTACAATCGAACCTGCCGCCGAACCACGGCCCGGCCCAACGCCCACACCATTTTCTTTTGCCCAGCGCACAAACTCCTGCACCACCAAAAAGTAGGCAGGAAATCCCTGCTGGCAAATAATGCCATACTCGTACTCAAGGCGCTCAAGGGCTTGGGCAGGAATAGGGTCGCCATACTTTTTGCTCAGACCTGCCAAGGCTTCTTTGTAAAGCATGCTCTCGTTGGTTTCGCCGTCTGGCAGCGGAACAACGGGCAAAATATAGTCGGTGGGCAACTCGACGTTGCACTTCTCGGCAATTTCTAGGGTGTTATCGCAAGCATCTTGGAAGTCTTTGAGAGCCGTGCGCATTTCTTCTTCTGACTTCATGTAGAACTGGTCGTTTCTAAAACGCATACGCTCAGCATCGTCAAAACGTGAGTTGGTGCCAATGCAAAGCATTATGTCTTGCGTGTATGCGTCCTCACGGCGCAAATAATGCATATCATTGGTGGCGACCGTCTTAAGCCCCAGCTCTTTGGCAAGCGTGTTAAGGCGATGATTGAGTTCGTTTTGCGTAATGGTTTCATTGCTGAGTACGTTGGCATCGTGCGTGTCTTGCAGGTCAATGGACTTTTTGCGCTCACGCGGGTCGATGATAATGCCTTGGTCTTGCACCTCGAGATAAAAATCGCCCGGCTCAAAAAGGCCCGAAAGCTCCAGCGCCCATGAACGAGCAGCATCGGTGTCGCCAGAGATAAAAGATTGCGCAACAATGCCCGCCATACAAGCAGACGTGCCGATAAGCCCCTCTGCGTGCTCCTTGAGCATGTCGATGGTAACACGGGGCTTGTAATAAAAGGCCTCGGTGGCAGATTTCGAGCATATCTTGATAAGGTTATGGTAGCCCGTCAGGTTTTTTGCGAGCAAAATAAGGTGATACAACTCTGGCTTGCGGTCGCGCCTGAGCTCTCGGTCGGGCGTAAAATACACCTCGCAACCAACGATAGGCTTAACGCCCTCTTTCTCGCACGCTTCAACAAACGTAGGAACGCCATACATATAGCCGTGGTCGGTGATGGCGACGGCAGGCATGCCAAAGGCTTTGGCTTGTTTTGCCATGTCGGCGACTTTGGTTGCTCCGTCAAGGAGTGAGTATTCGGTGTGATTGTGTAGATGGACGAATCCCATGTGTCTTATGCTACCCCTCGTTATGTTGATTGTCTTGATTTGTTTGGGCGGTATGGTTGGTTGATTTCTCTCTATCAAGCACTCGACGGTAGCCCCCTGCTCCGTGATTGAGCGCTTTTGAAACCCGTGCAATAGTAGTTGCAGAAGCACCCGTTTGCTCAGAAATATAGGTGTACGAATGTTCCTCTGCCAAAAGCTGCGCCACAAAAAGTCGCTGCGCCATCTCGTCAATTTCTCGAATGGTACAGATGTCCTCAAGCAACGCAGCAACCGCCTGCTCATTGGCAAGCGAGGCAAGCGCACGATACAGACGCTTAAGATCTTGGGGTGTCGCAGGTTTCGTGGAAGTCATAGGTTTATTGTAGCAACAATTCTGGTGCTAAGTGTTGTGGCGAGGCAACAATTTTGTGGTTGGCTTCGTGCGAAAAGCTGTGTTGCTCTCCTTCCCTCTTTTCAAGTTTGCTTTGCTAGGGCAGTCTTTTTTTTATAACTTGACCTATTTTTTCTGGTACCCCAACCACAAGGGCATTTCCCATACAAAAAGCCCTATTAATTGTGGTCATACCTGTATCAGTCCAACCAAGAGGAAATCCTTGTAGTTTTTCCAGCTCTTCTGGCACAAGCCTACGATATCTACCGCTGGCGGTCATAACAATATGTTTGGAACGAGAGGGGCTCTTGCCACCTTCTCCAGTAAGAATAGTTCGTGCAGGCTGGCTGAGGGCATCTGGAAAAGCCATGCCGCCTTCAGAATATATATATTCGTATCCAGTACGCTTGTTCTTTCTTGGCTCCTTTTTTGAACCTTTTAGATACTGCCACCGCTCTAACATTCCATTGTTGATAAAGAAGTCGTCCGGTATGTCTTCTTCCCTAATCAAAATATCACCCAGCGTCATCTTGGTGCCTGAGTACTCTGGCTCCGTCCTTTTTGTGGCCACCTTGAAGGACTGCATAACACCAGCATCTAAAAATGTGGAAGTTTTGTCCCCCTTGCCGAAAGATTTAGTTATTTTATATGGGTTGGGATTGACAGCAAATTCAACAATGCCCTCTTCGTGTTGTCTAATAGGAAACGATTCAGCCATTACCCCAGAAACCATTAAGCGGTTGTGCAAATCCCAATCACTGCAGCTCTTTTCAGCATAAATATATACTCGACGCCTCTTCTGAGGAAACCCATATTCAGCTGCATTGATAACTCGCCATTCAACTGAATAATCGAGGCCAGCCAAACAAGACAACATAATCGCAAAATCTCTGCCCCTCTGGGACGCTGGCGATTTTAGCATCCTGTCAACATTTTCGAGCAGAACATATTTTGGTTGTTTTAGCTTGAGTAATCGGTATATCTCCCACCATAAGACACCCTTCTTTCCCTCAATTCCATTGGCCAAGGCAAGCGGCTTAGCCACAGAATAATCTTGACACGGGAATCCTCCCACCAGCAAGTCGTGGTCAGGTATTTCAAGCTCTTCTTTTTCAGCCAAATCTAAAACAACCGAAACATCCTCATTTATGTGCCTTTCTGGATGTTTCCCAAGCGAATCAAACCTCTTGGTATAACAATCAAATGCAAATTGACGAGATTTTGTTCCTGGCGGTTCCCACTGATTGGCCCAGACAACCTCAAATCCTTTCTTGCCATAGTTAGAATCTTTCGGATTTCCTTCAAGGGCAAGCCGAAAACCGCCGACACCAGCGAATAGCTCAACAACCTGTAAAGTCGAATTAGTCATACACTCACTTACTCATTAGGGACAGGGGACAACTGTTAACCATAGTCTAACCGATCTTACCAATAAGATCAAGCGTCAATTTGCACACAAAACTACAAACCTAGAGCTTCAATTTGAGAAGAAACAAAATTGTTATTGAGCCAAAAACTCTGCTTTGTCATCCATTGACCGTCAGGAAGCTCTGATGCATCTCGCTGGACGTTACCAACCTCCCGTCCATCAGCAAAACGGTATGCAGAAAGTTTCGCATGGGGACGAATATGGATGACAGGGTTGTCAGCTTTTTTTGGGAGACTGTTTTCGTACAACACCTTACCGTTCCTATCGGTGCTAGAAGTGAACTTAATGCCAGCAATAGTGGCCGCCCTGATTGCCTCCCAGCCAGCTTTTACGCTAGAATCCAAGAGTTTAGCTGGCATATTCCAAAACGTACAGCCCTTGAGCCTATAGTCGCTCCCATCAAATGCAAAAACGACAAACAAGAATCGGGTTTCTTCAAGATAGGAGCACAGCGAAGAGTTCTCCCACTCCTCACATACAAGCTCATTGAACTCGAACGGCGTTAAAGACATACTTTCAGTTATGCTACCATCTGTTTCTTGTCGAATCGCCCTGACGGTAACATTTGCTTTCATAAACTCAGATGCTCTGTTGTTTCTAATGCCCAGCATGCAATATGTGAGCTTTATCCAAAGATTCTTATTTCCCGCTCCATACTCTACGCCTAGTCGTTCAGATATTTCCCTATCAGTAGCACCAACAAATGGCGCAATCTTAGCTTTTACAAGTTGCTCAAGGCTAAAACCAGACTGACTTGAATCCCTTGTGATAGGCTGTGCATCCAAAGCCTTGTTGACTATAGTACTCACATACGAAGCCTTTAATGCAAAGGCACGCGGTTTTGCAGGGATAGGCGAACAAGGCTGCTTTCTCCGTTTTGAGCTATCTGAGCTTTTTGTGCACGCTTCAAGATAATCGGTATCACTGCCAGACAGCTCATGAGCTAGGCCTTGGCGCACCTTATCAACAATAATTTGCCAATCAGCTTTAATGGTAGGATAGTCTTCTTTTGGAACTTCCCATAAATGTATAATTTTGAATTCATAATCAAAAGGATTCGCTTCGCTATCATGAAGATAGTGCATCAAGAGAATTTTCTTCACTTTGTGAAGTAGAGTACTAGACTCAAACTTCTCATGAATGACTTCCATGTAATTTATCATGGTAATTACGAGGCGTTCCTTTGGAATAAGCTTGCCACTACTATTGACTTTCAGTGGTGTCACCTTTAGCTCAAGGTCTGCTTCAGCAAAATCAGGCTCATTGCGTGAGTTTGGGGTGTAACCAAAGAAATAATATTCGACCGCCTCTCCAAAACCACCTTTGCCCCTACGTTCAAACTTGGTGTTTTCCGAGATATCTAACTCTTTGCGTAAAGTAGAGTTTTTGAGATTTAGCGCATAGTAGACTATGTCCTCTGTGGATGTTGAGTCGTAATCAACTCCAGGTTTTGGATGCTTCAAGACAGGATTCTCCTTTTTAGTTAGCGGCGGCGTTTTTTGAGGGCGCTTAAGGCGGCGGCGGCTTCGGCATCTTTTTTGGAACGACCGCTCCCCTGCCCAATAACTTCTCCGTCGGCTAAAACGGTAACAGTAAACGTGCGGCTGTGCGGTGGACCCTCGGTGTCGATAACCTCATAGGTGGGAGTAATGTGGCGCACCTGCAAAATCTCTTGCAGAGTTGATTTGGGATTGGTAGGCTCGGCAGCCATGCTTTCTTGGATAAGCGGGGCAAGGGTGCGCTCAATAAACGCCGTAGCAACCTCGAGCCCGCCATCAAGCGTAAGAGCAGCAATGCACGCCTCGTAAATATCCTCGAGCGCCGAGGTAAGGCCCCGGTTGCCCGTTCCGCGCTCAGAGCTTCCAAAGCTGATGAGCTCGCCAAAGCCAAGCCCTTTTGCAACTTCTGAGAGCTGCTGCCCGGCAACCAGCGAAACCTTAATGCGTGTCATGCCGCCCTCGTCCATGCGCGGAAAACGATCATAAATCAAACGAGAAACAACCATACCTAACACCGCATCGCCCAAAAACTCAAGGCGGTCGTAAGAAGGCTGCGAGCTATCCTCAGAAGCGGCAGAAGGATGCCTTAAGGCAGTTTCAAGCAGCGTGGGGTTTGAAAACTGATGCCCAAGGATTTTTTCTGCCTGGGCAAGACGTTCGCTTAGATTGCTTTCTGGAAGCGGACGAGCCATTAGGATTGTTCCTGTGGTGAGGTGGTGGTGTTGGCGCTTGAAGTTTTGCTGGTATCAGGAGTTTTGCTGGTATCAGGAGTTTTGCTGTTGGCGGTTTTATCGGCAACCGCCTGCGTAATGAGCGCAGGAAGCTCAGCACGCACGGCATCGGCGCTCGCACGTATGCCATTGGCAATAGCCTTGGCGTTGGACGAGCCGTGCCCTATCATCACTATGTTTTTTAAGCCAAGAAGCGGAGCTCCGCCGTACTTGTCGGCACTCAAGGTTTCTTTAACCGTCGCAAATTTGCCTTTAACAAGAAGTGCGCCCATTTTTGCAACCAGCGAGGACGTAAGCGCCGTTTTAATCTGACTCAGCAGCGAGGAAGCCGTGCCTTCAATAGTTTTGAGCACAATGTTTCCCGTAAACCCGTCTGTTACAATGCAGTCAAACGCTCCGGTGAAAAGATCATCTCCCTCGGCATTGCCGGCAAACCCCTCAAGATTTTCTGCAAGCAAGGTATGGATTTCTTGGGCAAACATCGAACCCTTAGTTTTTTCTGAACCAACGTTCAAAAGCCCTATGCGCGGCTGAGCAACGTTGAGGGCAGCCATGGCATACGCGCGCCCCATCTGAGCAAACTGCAAAAGATAGTCTGGCTTGACATCGGCGTTTGCACCAACATCAAGGAGAACCACTGGTTTTTTGGGGGCGGGCAAAACTGCCACAATGGCAGGACGGGCAATGCCTTTGATGCGCCCAATGATAAGCGTTGCAGCTGCCATGCAGGCACCCGTTGAACCTGCGGAGAAAAAGGCATCGGCACGCCCTTGCTCAACAAGGCGACAGGCAACCACAATAGAGGAATCTTTTTTTTGCTTGATGGCCGTTGCGGGGTGCTCGTCCATGGCAATAAACTCCGTTGTTGCAACAGCTTCAATGCGCTTGGGAAACTCAGCGGCAAGCGGATTTACTACCTCAGCTGGGCCGGTGAGAATAATATTTACCTGAGAGTTGGCGTCTTGTAAAAAGGCACGCACGCCAGCACAAACCACCTCGGGTGCGTTGTCGCCACCAAGAGCATCAACGGCAATGGTTATCGGACGAAGATTTTGCATGATGCTACTTTCTCGACATGAAATATAGGGATACAGGGACATACGCCCTTAACACGGCTGCCTGCAAAAGGTTGCTCAAGGTGCGCCAAGTTGCAAGCTGCGTTGCTGTGCCTTACTCGGTTACGATAACCTCTCGGTTCTTGTAGTAGCCGCAATTTCCGCATACATAATGAGGACGCTTGGCTGCGCCACACTGTGGGCAAACCGAACGTGCGGGCACGGGCGCCTTGCAGTTAGCACTGCGGCGAGAGTGGGTGACTGAGCGGCCAGTCTTTCTTTTAGGTACTGCCATTACTATCATTCCTTCTTGCTATCTGATTACTGCCTGTTTTGTTCCACAATGGCTTGTTTAGCTTGTTCAAGCTTGTGCGAGCCATGAGGGTTTGTTGTTCATTCAAGTACTGTTCAAAGTTCCTGCAAAAAACACGAACGGTAATTTTAACACCCCTCGGTTGCTTTGTCACGTGGCGATTTTGTATTAGTGGGATTTTACGCCCGTGGGTGCGCCTGTTTGTAAGTTTCTTGCAGGTGGTGTACCGAAAGGTGCGTATAGATTTGCGTTGTTGAAAGATTTTCATGACCAAGAAGTTCTTGGATGCTGCGCAAGTCAGCGCCGCCTTCAAGAAGGTCGGTAGCAAAAGTGTGACGCATTGCGTGCGGCGAAAGCGAGCTGTCGGCACCAGCGCGCGCGAGGCGCTTCTTGAAGGCGGCGCGCAAACTTGCTGCACTCATTGCTCGTCCCGTGTTGGAAATAAAAAGCTCGCCTCCAGTAAGGGCTTGAGTTGACGCAGCGGCGGCGGCGGCAGAAGCTGGACCCTTTTTTGCTTTCGCAAGTAAGGCAGGGCGCGCCTCTTGCACATACTTTCGCACAAGAGAAAGAGCATAGGGGTGCAATGGCACGAGGCGCTCCTTGCTCCCCTTTCCAAAAAGACGCACCTGCCCCTCGTCGAAAAATATATCGGCAAGGCGCAAGGCCGCAACCTCAGAAATACGTGCGCCCGAAGCATACAGCAACTCAACCAGCGTGCGGTCACGTAAGTCGCTGGGGCTTTCAGGTTCCGCTGGCTCTTTAAGCAAACAAACCAACTCATCATGGCTTACCGTGTGTGGCAAACTTCTTGCAAGTTTTGGCCCAGAAACAATAGAGCTGGGATCGCTTTTGACGTGGCCCCCTTCAACCAGCCATTTGAAAAAAGTCTTGGTGGACGAAAGCCGACGATTTATGGTGGTGCGTGCATACCGCGCCTCACTCAGCTCGGCGAGATAGCGGCGAATGTGCTGGTTGCTCAAATCCTCAATGCTCAGCTGCTCACGCTTAAGCCAACTATCGAGCTGGCTCAGGTCGGTCGCATAGGCTCGAACGGTATGCTCAGAAAAATTGCGCTCGGCTCTCAGCATCTGCAAAAAGCGGTCGATAAGCTCATTCATGCTCGGCCTCGTTTGCAGAAAGGCCCTGCGGAGAAGCCATCTCATCAACCAAAAACTCAAAGGCGGGCAAGAAGGCAAGTTCGCTTCGTTGTTCAATAAACTCCTTAAGAGCAAGACGACTGCGCTCAGCGTAAGCCTCGTAGCGTTGGCGCTTGTTGCGAATGGGAGTTTCGAGTGCGGGCATGATGCCAAAATTAACGTGCATAGGCTGGTAATCAACGGTTTGGGGATTGGTCGCGTAGTTCACCAAGGCACCAAAGCAGGTTTTGGGCGGCAGGGTTACCGGAGCAGCCCCCGTTAGACGAGCATAGACATTAAGCGCTGCAAGCAGACCTGAGGCAATTGCCTCGGTGTAGCCTTCTGTACCCGTGAGTTGCCCAGCAAGAAATACTGTTGGATTTTTGTGCAACTCAAAACTGTGCCCTAAAGCCAAAGGCGCATTAACAAAGGTGTTGCGATGCATGACCCCAAAGCGCAGAAACTCTGCCTGCTCGAGTCCGGGAATAAGACGAAACACACGCTCCTGCTCAGAAAACGTAAGGTTCGTCTGAAAGCCCACCAAATTGTACGCAGAGCGCTCACTGTTTTCTGCACGCAACTGAACCGCTGCCCAGGGTCGGCGTTCCGTGGCTGGATTAGTAAGGCCAACCGGTTTGAGTGCGCCGAACCGCAGCGCATCTGCGGAGAGGCGCGCGACTTCCTCCACTGGCTGGCACGCAGCAAAAAGTTCCTTTTTCTCAAAATCACGCTTAATAACACGCTCTGCCGCCACCAGCTCACCAATAAATGCATCGTAGCTCGCTTGGTCGAAAGGGGCATTAAGATAATCAACGCTTCCTTTGTTGTAACGTGATTGAGCAAACAGTGTCTGATAGTCAAGCGAATCCGCACTCACAATAGGGGCGGCTGCGTCATAAAAAGAAAGATAGCTCTCTCCTAAAATCTGGGCCAAATGTGCGGCAAAAGCATCTGAGGTAAGTGGACCGGTGGCAACAATGGTGTAGGCGCAATTATCTGCTTGCACCTCGGTAAGGCTTTGTATCTCATGCGTAATAAGTTCAATGTTAGGATGAGCGCGCAAAGCCGCCGTTACTTCCGCAGCAAAGCGTTCTCGGTCTACCGCAAGCGCAGAGCCCGCCGGTACTTGAGTTTTTGTTGCACAGCGCAAAACAAAGGAACCCATTGCCGCAAGCTCAGCCTTAAGGCAACCAGCGGCAGAGTGAGGGTTAAGACTCTTGAACGAATTGGAACACACCAGCTCGGCGCACTGCTCGCTTTTGTGTGCAGGAGAGGACTGCTTGGGGCGCATCTCGTATAGTTTTACCGAAACCCCTCGCTCGGCAAGCTGCCAAGCGGCTTCGCTGCCAGCAAGACCAGCGCCTACAACGGCAACCTTTGCTGGTGCGCCTTTGTGAGCCGACGTTTCTGCGTTCGTCGCCGTTTCTGCGTTCGCCAACTTTTCTGCGCTCGCTTGCATTTCTACCAACGCCTCATGTGCTCACTGGGCACCTTTGCCGGTGTTCTTCTTTTTCTTTGTTCGTGCCTGCGTTGCGGCGGCTTCTGCCCGTTCCTGCGTTGCGACGGCTTCTGCCGGCACCTCTGCACCCTCAACACCTTGATCTTGGGCTTTGTTGGAAGCATACTTGGCTCGGGCTCGTAAGCCAGCTTCTCGTGCCTCGGCGTGCAGGCCCTTAAGACGACGGCTGTAAACCATCTGCAAAGCCGTAAGAATAAGCGAAAAGCCCATCGCAAAGTACAACATCAAGTCAAATACATCAAAGGCGCTGCCCTCAATAGGAAGCTCAAAACCGAGCGCCTTAATCACCAGCTTAACGCCCACCACCACAATAAAGGCCAACGCAAGCAGCTTGACTTCTGGGTTTCTGTTGATGAACTCCGAGATGGGGTTGGCGAAAATAATCATGAGGAATACGGCAATCATAACCGCCAAAATCATGATGAGCAGCTCGTCGACCATACCAACCGCCGTGATAACCGAATCGAGCGAAAAGATAATATCCATAACCGCAATGGTTCCCACTGCTTGCAACAAGCCGATTTTTGGGCGTGCTTTTGCAGGGTTGATGCTCTCGGCTTCGTCTTTCATGCTAAGCGTGTCGATAATTTCTTGAATACCCTTAAAAATGAGGTAGGCGCCACCCACAAGCAAAATGATGTCTTTGCCCGAAAACTCTGGGTCAAAGAACGGCTCCCCAAAAGGAAGCGTAAAGAGCGTTAGCTGGAGCGAAATAATCCATGTGGCAAAGCACAACAACAAAATACGCATAACAAGTGCCGCCATCAGACCAAAGCGACGCCCAAAAGTTTTTTTCTCGTTTGGTAGGCGGTCGGTGGTGATGGCGATAAACACGAGGTTGTCGATGCCTAAGACCACCTCAAGAAATATGAGAACGAAAAGTTGTATCCATATCTCTGGCAAGAGAAAAATTGACAAATCCAATGGTACTCCTTGTTTCTACTGCGTCAGGGCTCCTGTTGCATTTGGCTCCCTGCGTGTTACTCCTGCGACGTGTCTACGCTGCAAACATTCTTTTCTATTGTAAGGCAAAGTGCGCTGCTTGTTCACCGGCAACTAGTCCCGATGCCCACGCCCAGTGAAGATTGTAGCCTCCGCACGGGCCGTCAACATCAAGTGCTTCTCCGGCAGCAAATATGCCCGAGTAAGCGCGACTGCAAAGGGTGTCTGGATTAAAGCCTTCTACGGCAAGGCCACCACGCATAACCTGCGCCTGCTCCTCTTTTGTTTCGCCAGTAAGCGGAAGCGTAAACGTTTTGAGATTGGCGGCAAGCGTTGGGATATTTTCTGTAGTTGCCGGTTGCGTTGGTTTTAAGCCTGCTTTTTTGAGAACTGCAGCAGCAAGGCGGGTGTGAACCGTGCCCGTAAGAAGTTGCTCAACGGGCAGTGTGCCATGTGCTTCAAGACGCTGCGCAAAAAAGTGTTCAAGGTCATACAAGCTTTGCTCGGCAAGGAGGTCGAGAACAAGCGTGTCGCCTTTTTGAGCATGACGACTAAGATTAAAAATAGCAATACCTGAAACACCGTATGGTCTAAAAAGCACTTCTCCTCGCTCGGAGGCAAGGGGTGAAAACGCAGGTGGATATTCTTGTTCAAGCTGGTTTTGTTCAAGGCTTTCTAGCTCGGCTGCTTGTGCCTTTTTGGGGGTAGTGCGATACAGGGTGGCAGCGCAAACGCAGCGCACGCCGTCCAAACTGTTAAGAGATGCTTTCTCGGTGGGTTCAACAACCAGCGGAGCCAAAATGGGCTGTATTTTTTCATGAGTAAAACCCGCAAGTTTATTGGTTATATTGCTAGTTCCAGTAGCAATTATGAGGGTGTCGGCGTGGAGAATGCTTCCTGCGCCAAATACCAACCCGTAACCGCCCGCTTTTCTTATCTCGATGCTTCTAATGTCTGCCTCAAAGAGGCACTTTATATCAAGGCGGCGTACCTCTGCCACCAAAACGTCCAAAACCGAGTTCGCCCATTTACTGCTTGGGAACACCCAGCCTCGCTCGTCGGTTGTGGTAAGCAAGCCCAAGCCAGCAAAAAACTCTCGTATTGCCGTGCAGCGGTAACGCTTTAGTGTTGAAGCGGCAAACTCGTTGTTGTGGTAGGCGTTGTAGGCGTTTTGGGTGTTGTGGGTGTGTTGGGTGTGTTGGGTGTGTTGGGTGCTGTGGGTGTGCTGGGAGTGTTGTGTGCTGTGGGCGTGCTGAGCGTGTTGGGAGTGGTGGGCATTTTGGTCAAAAAGAGCGCTGTTTTCTGCGTCGTTTGACCCTATGCTCATATTGCTGAGGTTGCAGCGTCCGTTGCCGGTCGCCAGTATTTTCTTACCCAGACGGTTACTCTTTTCTGCGATGAGCACCTTTGCCCCAGTGCGCGCAGCAGCAATCGCAGCAGCCATACCAGCCGCTCCTCCGCCAATAACAACAACAGAATGTTTACTCATTTCCATCACCCTATAATACTTCTTTGTTAGCGCGTCTGCACCCTAGATTCTAGCTGGCTGCTTGATGCACATGCTGGATTCTGAGGGCAAAACGTGCTACCATACTCAATTAGGAAGTACACAGTGCCCTTTGGACGGGCGGTACTCCGGTTGTGGTTTGGTGGAAGTCGTCTATTGCTTTCGCTTAGGCGACTTCCGCGCATTTGGTGCCGCGATGTTAATCTCGACAGAAATGCGCTCAATACTCACAACCTTCGTAGCCTCCTTCCGTCCTCTCAGGCCTATCACAATAGGCACGATCAGTTGAACAAGCATCGGCACGAGGCCGCATAAAAGCTCAAAGAAGGTATTTCCCATGAGTATGCACTCCTTTCAATTATCGACTTGATTAATCGAAACCGGAGTACCACCCAGGGCCCTGTGTACAACCTCACCATAGCAAGCGATTCTTGCTGGAGTCTGTACCGTTTCTATCCTTTTTCTATATTTTTTCTTAATTTTTTATTAGCCGATTCTTACTTGGCGGTTAAAAAGCTGTGGCAAATGAGAGGTTTGAGAAAACAAAACAGGTCAGAAGCTCAATTTAAGCCTCCGACCTGCAAGAATACATGGTGCGCGATACTGGACTTGAACCAGTGACCCCTACCGTGTCGAGGTAGTGCTCTACCAGCTGAGCTAATCGCGCGTCTGTTGTGGCAATGCCCTCAGTGGCACGTTTCATCAAACAAGCCAAGAGCTGCATCGCCAAAAGCAGCGTAGGATAGTGTAACAGAATTGTCGCTTCTGCTGAATAGGTTTCGAGTAAAATGTCAAAAATTATCAAGAACTGCCTGGCTGTCACTAAAAAATTGCTTGTAAATCGCCCAAAAACAACAAAAAATCAAAAAACTTTCGCAGTTTGCCTAATTTTATCCAATAAGCACTTGCATGAAAGCGCGACCTCTCGTAAAATATCATCTTGCGCATTGCGGACATGGCTCAGCTGGTAGAGCACAACCTTGCCAAGGTTGGGGTCGCGGGTTCGAATCCCGTTGTCCGCTCCATTACTTATTTAAGCCGGTCGGCGCAGCCTCGTGCAGTGCGACCGGCTTTGTGTTTGCCTTTAATGTGCGTGTTTTGTTTAGACGAACAAGTTGTGCAAACAGATTGTGCGAGCGGGTTGCGTAAGCAGACAACGCCTGCAAGTAGTGGAAAGAGCAATGGTTCAAGGCGACGTGGCCAAGTGGTAAGGCAGAGGCCTGCAAAGCCTTTATCACCGGTTCAAATCCGGTCGTCGCCTCCAGCACCTTAAAAGACTATCGACGAGAAGTTCCCTATCTTGTTTGGCAAACCGGATTTGAAGCCAGACATGGGGCGAGGCGTCATCAAACGTGCCAGTGGCACGTTTGTAGCCGAGGGTCCGCAGCGAGCTAGGCGAGCAAGGACACGCAATTTTGTGGTTTTCAAAATTGTATCAAATCCGGTCGTCGCCTCCAGCACCTTAAAAGACTATCGACGAGAAGTTCCCTATCTTGTTTGGCAAACCGGATTTATCTTTTCGTCGCCTCCAGTTTCTTTTTTTTACACACATTAACACCTGCACACCGCAGAACAGGAGCTATCTACATGAACCAACTAAAAAGAGTTGCCGCGGTACACGACATATCAGGCGTGGGCAAATGTTCGCTCACCGTAGCCTTGCCCATTATCTCAGCGGCGGGTGTCGAGTGTTCCGTTTTACCAACCGCAGTTTTGTCCACTCACACGGGTGGTTTTGAGGGCTTTACCTTTTGCGATTTAACGGACGAAATGATGCCCATTGCCGAGCACTGGAAAAAAGAAGGCATCACCTTTGATGCGTTTTACAGTGGGTACTTGGGCTCTCTGGCGCAAATTGACCTCGTGCAAAACATTTTTGAGATGTTCCGCACGTCTAAAACCGTGGTTATGGTTGATCCTGTGATGGCTGACCACGGCGAACTCTACAGCCTTTTTACGCTTGACCATGTAAAGGGTATGGCAAAGCTTTGTGGCTGCGCCGATATTATCATTCCTAATCGCACCGAAGCTGCCTTTATGCTCGAACAAGAGTATAAAGACGGCCCCATGACCGAAGACGAAGTAGAAGACCTGCTTTACGCACTGGGAAGACTCGGCGCAAAACAGGTGGTGCTCACAGGCGTACATTTTGGTACAGATGATTTGGGCGCTGCTTGTTACGACAAAAAAACGGGTCAAATCGACTACATTATGAGCAAGCGCATCGAGGGAATGTATCACGGAACTGGCGATGTTTTTGGTTCGTTTTTGCTCGGAGCACTTATGCGCGAAAAGAGCCTTGCAGAAGCAACAAGAATTGCTGTTGACTACACCTGCGCCTCCATTCGCTTGACAGCAAAAGATGGCACAGGGCCTCGTATGGGCGTGCGCTTTGAATCAGTAATGCCAAATTATGGAAAACTCTTTGACTAGATAAGCCAAAACAACGCGAGCCTCAAACTTAAGCAAGCTTGCTCAAGCTTGCTTAAGCCTACGGCACAAAGTTAGCCAAGCTCCTCATCAAGCAACATCTGCAAGGTAATACCATCAAAGAACTCGTTAACGTTCTTTTCAAACGCTTCCCACATGGGCAAGGTCTTGCAGTTTTTGGCTCTCTTACAAGTATTTTTCTTGCCACTCAAACAAGCAACGGGAGCAAGACCGTCCTCAGTAAGACGCAAAACCTCGCCAACGGTAATTTCTGGAGGTTCTTTTGTCATCTTGTATCCGCCACCCCTACCACGCGTTGCAGTCAAAATATCTGCTGTACCCAAGAGCGTAACTATCTGCTCAAGATACTGCTTTGATACTCCCTGTCGTTCTGCAACGTCTTTTAAGGCAACATATCCGTTGCCGCCATGCTCTACCAAATCAAGCAGCATACGCACGGCATACCTACCCCTAGTCGACACCTTCAATTGTCACACACTCCTCACCTCTGCGCCCGTAGCCGTAGCATCTAAGCGCATGCGTTCTCCTACCCCTTTTTAGATTTTCTCTGCTTTTCTCATTCCTCTTTTATGCGTCAATAATAAACTAAATGCTCTCATTTTTCAATCACTTCTTTTGTGCATAGGCCTGTTTTAAGCACTCGGCAAAGGCTAAGACGGTTTCGTTTTCGGAAGCATTTTTCCAAACAGCTGCAACGGGAAAGCTCGTATCAACCCCCACCAGCGGTAAAAAGTTTACGTCAATGTCAAAATACGACTTAAGATGCCTAAACGTGATAGCAACACCGGTATTCGCCGACAAATACGGCAGCGCCGAGTTAATGTCGCGCAAAGATTCATCTGCATCGTCCCAGATTTCAGAGTTCTTAAAAGCTTGCCGATAAAATGCGTGTACGTTGGGCTGCGCCTCTTTATTGGGCACCAAAACTCTCTCATCTTTGAGGTCATCAAGCGTTGCCCAAGGACGCTCTGCCAAACTGTGTCTATGCGAAACCACCACACTGAGGCAGTCGTCATAAAGGTCGATGTAGTTAAAAGTACTGTAATTGTTGTGTGGAAGCTTGACCAAAACCGCCATATCGAGCTGGTTTGCCTCAAGCATGGGTATGGGCTCCTCAACTTCAATGGTATACAACTCTAAAGAAATCTGCGGGAACAGCTCCTCGAACTTTGAGCAAGCATCTGCCACAAAATCCTTGCAGGCACCGTACAAATAGCCCACTTTGAGGGTCTTTTCAATCCCCTTTTGTGCATCTTTAATCTCTTTGATGGCAGCGTCATATTCTCGAATGACCAGCTTCATGCGCTCCTGAAACAAAACGCCTGCGTCGGTAAGCTGCACCGAGTGCCTATCTCGTACAAAAAGCTTTGAGCCAATTTCGGTTTCCATAGCGTCAATATGCTTGCTCAAAGCAGACTGCGAGATAAAAAGACTTTTTGCCACGCACGAGAAGTTTCTTGCCTCGGCAAGATACAAAAACTCCCTAATAGCGTAAATACGCATTATTTCCCCCTATTCCAAACTGGAATAAATAGCCCATACATGATAGTATTACATAAGCGGACATAAGACAAGTACCTAGTTTTCCAATATGGAATAACCATTTCTCGATTTGACATACCGCTGAGGCGAAAGAAGCCTTATACTTACACAAGTGCCGAGAAAAGCAACGCTGGGGGGCGTTACCGGAGGAACTTCGTTTTGAAGATAAGAGCAGCGGTGTCAACTCGGAAGGTATTTCGGAGGTACTCTAGATACTTTCTTGATACCTGCACGATGTAGCCCACTCTATGCGCCTATGGGTTGTCCTTGTGGCTTGGGCAACCCATACGGCAGCTTAAGGGCGGCTCATAGAACATTCCTCCCCACCCATACACACCCATGAGCCGCCCTGCTTCAACCGAAACTCACCAGAGTTTCGCTCGGGCGTTTCAGGTTTAACACACTGTTGCTTGTGAACAGTCCATAGGACATTAACCCCACCACCGTGTACCTATGGACTGCTCATAAGCAACACTTAACGCACAATACTCAGCCTTGAGCATAAAGTCTAACCTGTTTATTCTTGGATATGTTGGTTAAATTATAGCTAAAATCTCAATTAAGGTCGAGATGCAGGAAATGCTTTTTTTAAGCTGTTCTGTTTTTTGTTCGAGAGCAAGGCGCTGCTGTGACGTGTTGTTACGGCTGAGAAGCACCGGTGTTATGCCCACTGCAAGCGCGCCTTCAACATCAGCAGTTAGATGATCACCAATGTGCATAGCTTCTGCCGCCGTAGTACCCATACGCTCAAGTGCAAGCGTAAATATCTCGGGCATGGGCTTGTGCAACTGTACCGCCGCAGATGAAATAATCACGTCAAAATAGGGCGCGAGGCCAAGCCCGTCTATAATGCCCTCAAGCGAGGAATCCCAGTTAGAGATAAGCCCCATACGAATATTGCGCTCCTTAAGCTTTTTGAGCGTGGGAACTACGTCGTCAAAGGGCTTCCAGCTTTGTGCCGTAAAATAGCGTTTGTGTACGCTGCGTGCGATGGCAGGACGCTTGCTTTTGTCAACCTTGGTGAGCTCACACAAATACTCATACATGGCAAGCCAAATGTTTATTGCACGCTCGTCGTCTGACCAAAAGGAATCGTCTTGGTCATAGAGATGCTCGTAATACTCGTACATTTTTGGGATATTACTCTGAACAACTGCTGGGTCAAGTTCAACGCCATGCCGACGTGCCTCCTCAGAAAAGACCTCTCCCTCGGCAACGGCAGTGGTTAGCAAAGTTTGCCCCACGTCAAAAAAGACGGTGGTGATGGGAGTGCTTTGCTTGTCTTGCGTGTCCAAAATGGTTCCTCTCGGGTTCAAATCCCTCCGCAAAGCATATACCCCAGCCAGCTTTAAGCTGGCTGGGGTATATGGTGTCGGCGGAGGGATTTGAACCCTCACGTCCGTACGGACACTAGCCCCTCAAGCTAGCGCGTCTGCCGTTCCGCCACGCCGACATGGTGTAACTTACTGGCCGCCAATTCCACCTTGCGGATAAATCAGCATGAGAATGATAATGGTAACAAAGAAAAGCACTGCTGAAACAATGGTGATGCGATCGAGGTTTTTCTCAATCAGACCTGTGCCAACAGAGGTGTTATACACTTGACCAGCAATCATGTCGGAAAGTCCCGTTCCCTTACTGGAATGAAAGAGAATGGACGTAACCATCACAACAGCCGAAATAAACCAGATAACCAGTACAAAACCGAGCAAAACTGCCACAATAAACTCCTTGATATAAGCTTGCAGGCATAAGCCTGCTCAAACAACTGCTAAAACAACGAACGGTAATGATACAACAAAAAAGGCTCTTGTGGGTGCAAGAATCGAAAAATCCCTTAAATTACGGGAACGAGGCGCATTCTGCACAGCCTGTGTAGGAGAACTGAGCGAGCCGCAGCCTAAAACTCAAGCTCCAACATAAAGCTTAAAACCCTCCACGTTTCTCTCGTTTTTCGCTCCGCTTACGCCACGCCGCCGTAAACAACACCGCAGCAGCAACAAACAGCACGCCCGCAGCAAGACTCATAAAGCCCTTATAGGTAAGATTATCGCCAGTTTTTGGTGCCGTACCTTGGTTGCCGTTGCCAGACGTGCCACCAGACGTATCAGACGTACCGCCGCCAGAATCGCCCGTGTCTGCGCCCTCATCATTGCCAGCAGCACCGCCATCAGGCGTTGTGCCACTTTCAGGCTGAGCAGCTCCACTGCTTCCGCTCACAATAAAGGTTACTGTTACCGTGGTGCTTGGCTCAGCGTTTACCTTATAGGTCAGCTCATAGGTACCCTGCGCAGCAGCCAACGTGCCAGAAACAAAGGAAACAGGGGCATCGGCGTTAGTAGCCCTGTTGTAGCCACGTACCTCGGCAGCTGCGATACCATTGTCGCCGCCTGCGATAACTGCGGCAGCACCTTCAACCGTAAGCACCACTGGATTTTTAGCCGTAATGGCATACTGCGCACCCGTAACCGTCGTATTTGTTTCAAGAACGGTAAATGCCACCGTTAGTGCTGTCGCAGGCTCAGCATCCACCCCGTACGTTACCGCATACGTGCCCGGCTCTGCACCAAGCGAGCCAGCCAATACGTTAACAAAGCTGTTGCTAGCACCGAGCGAGGCAAGCGGGCCAACGCCAGAGCCAGAAGCCATATCCTCAGAGAGCGGACTTACCACCGCATCGTCACCCGAATCATTGCAATAGGCACGCACATTGGCAGCAATAAGACCACCGTCAGCCACGGCGGCGGCAGCTTCGTCTTCGGTAAGAGTAATCGTTGAGCTTTTTGCCGTAAGCGTATAAAGCTCGCCTTGTTTAATATGCGTGTTGTCGGTCACGATAAAGACCACAGCAACTGTTTTTTTGTTGTCCTCTACAACCGCATATTCGAGGAGATAGGCACCCTCTTCTATGCCAATCGCACCAGAAACACAGGTGATGGTTCCCGGCGCGCCATCTGAATAGCGCGAAGCAACCACTTCTGCGGCAGCAACACCCTTATCTCCACCAGCAACAAGAGCGCGTGCCTGCGCTTTGCTCAGCACCACCAAACCAGCAGCCGTGATTGCGTACTCATCATCGTCGGGCTTTGCTGCCCAGTGCGCCGTAACCGTCACGGAGCTGCCGGGCATCACAAAAGCAGTGGTTTCACTTGAAGGATCAAGCAGCGTCGCCGTACCCTCGTCAACCGTCCAGCCAGCAAATACATAGTCTTCGTACTCGCCAGCGTTTATAACTACCGTATCACCTTGCACATAGGTATCCGCTCCAGACACCTCAGCACGAGAACCGTTAACCACAACGGCATTAACCGCAGACCAATTCGCCGTTACGGTCACAGGATAATCGGGCATTATAAAGGAAGTGGTCGCAGAGGTGGGGTCGTCCAGCTCAAGAGGTTCAGATTCAACCGTCCAACCAGCAAACACATAACCCTCGCGCTCGCCAGCACTAATGACAACCGTGTCCGTCATCATGCGGATTCCGCTGCCAGACTGCTCGGCAAAACTATCATTAACAACAACGGCAAACTCGGGCGGGTCAATGGTTATGAGCGCCCACTGAGCATACAGCGTTGTGTCAGCGGCAAAAGACCAAGACGCAATAACCTGCTCGTCGCTAAAGAATATCCCCTCGCCAAACGGTTCGGTATTCCAGCCGAGAAAAAGATGCCCATACGTACTCTCGGGATACCACGGAATGGGCTTTTCTGAATAAAACATATTTTTGGCAAGTTTTACCTCAGAGCCAAAGACCACCGTCTGATTTTCCATTTTGCCCTTTAATCCAAGAATAATGGTTGGTTCATAGCCAGGATCCCCAACAAAGGTAATGGTGTAGGTTCTCGGCTTCCAGCTCGCTGTTACCGTCACGGAACTATCGGGCATGACAAAAGTGGTTGTGGCACTCTTGGCATCAAGCAAGGTTGCCGAACCCGCATCAACCGTCCAGCCGTCAAACTCATAACCCTCACGCTCGCCCGCAGCAAGCGTAACCGTATCGCCCGTCTTATAGCTACCTGCGCCAGAGGTGAGTGCGAAGGAGCCATTGACAGCAACTTCATTTACTGCAGCTTCATTTACTGCAGTCCAGTGAGCCGTCAAGGTGAGTAGAACTATATCGGGCATGGTAAAGGTAACCACCGCGCTTGTTGGGTCGTCTATGACCAGTTCGCTTGTGTCGTCAGGCGACCATTTTTCCATTTCATCGACCGTCCAACCAGCAAACTCATATCCTTCGCGTTCGCCAGCGTTTATCGTAACCGTTTCGTTCATAGCGTAGATGCCCTCGCCCGAATATTCGGCGTAGCTATCGTTGATAGTAAGCGGAATAAAGTGTGGGTCTATGTGCACCCTCGCCCACTGGGCATACAGCACTACATTGCCAGCAAGCGCCCATGCGTCAATAACCTGCTCATCGGTATAATATGTTCCGCTTCCGTCAGGAGCAGTGTTCCACATCATAAAGCGGTCGCCATAAAATTTACCCGGTGACCATGGAATGGGTATTTCTGAGTAAAAGACATTCTTGTTTAGGGTAACTGCGCTTCCATACGTCACCTGCTGTGGCTCCATCGTGCCTTCTATGCAGCGCCCCTGCCACTGCTCATCGCCTTGATTAGCAACGTAGGTAATAACAAAAGTTTTTGGCTCCCACTGTGCAGTTACCGTCACTGCACTGCTTGACATAGCAAAAGCAGTAGCAGCCCTCGAAGGCTCAATCAGCGTTATTTCGCCCTCATCAACCGTCCAGCCAGCAAACTCATAACCCTCACGCTCGCCCGCGTCGAGAGCGACAATATCTCCCTGTTTATAGTCGCCAGCGCCAGAAGTTTGGGCATACGAACCATTGACCGTAACAGAGTTAACAGCTGCCCAATGCGCAGTAAGGGTCACCCAAATTACGTCAGGCATCACAAAAGTGGTGGTTGCGCTTGCTGAATCTTCCAAAACCAGCTCACCTGGTTCATCAGGGGGAAACCAACCTAAAACTTCGTCAACCGTCCAACCAGCAAACACATAACCCTCGCGCTCACCAGCGTTTATCGTAACTACGTCGTTCTTGTAGTACATGCCCTCGCCAGAGTATCCGGCAAAGCCGTCGATAATCTCAACCAATCCAACACGGGGATCTACCTGCGGAATAGCCCACATAGCATACAGCGTGAGCGTATCATCGGTAAGCAACCACGGGTCAAAAACTTGTTCGTTGGTATACGGGGTTCCGCTTCCGTCAGGAGCGGTGTTCCAACCGAGAAAAACATCGGCGATATACGTGTCAGGAGCCCAGGGGAGAAATCTTCCAGACACAAAGGCGTTTTTGGAAAGAGTCACCTTGCTGTCGTAGGCCGCCAGCTGCTGCTCCATAGTACCTTCAATAGTGTTGGGGCTTTGAGGTTGACCGTTACCAGCATTGGCGTTATACGTAATAAGGCAGTTTTTTGGCTCCCAGTTTGCCGTAACCGTTACCGCATCTGCTGGCATATAAAACGCCGTGGCCGTATCGGTGAGGCTCAAAAGTTGTGCATAGCTCGGCTCGGCAGTCCAACCTGCAAACACATAGCCCTCGCGCATGCCTGCGTCAATCAAAACAAGGTCGCCAGCCGCATACTCTCCAGAACCTGATGCGCCAACAGCACCCTCGCTCACTACCACTACTTGAGCTTCTGTTATTGTAGGAGCATAGCTGATGTCATAATTGTTGTACCCTTGTTCAAAGGGAGCAGACCACATAACACCTTCGCCGTTATCGCCTATATGCGCCTTATAAACGGCATCATCGGCAGACGCGCGGTTTTGTACCGAGGGCATCTGTGCGTAGTTTCCGTAAAATACTACGCCTGCGGCAACCGAAAGGCGTTCAAGACCAACGTTTGTGTCAGTGAGCCACACGCCACCGCCATTTTTACCAGCCGTATTAAACAAGATGGAACCAGCTTGTATTGCGGTAGTCGCATTAGGCTCTACATATACGCCGCCGCCAGAAACACCAGCCCAACAACTTGAAACCGTGCCGCCCTCCATAATAAAAGCAGCATCGTCTGCCACATATACGCCACCGCCATTGTTGGTAGCGGTGCCGCGCTCGATACGAGCATCGTCGAGCATTGTGAATGTTCCGCCAAGAACCTGCACCGCACCACCGTTTTCTGCAGAGGTGTCGGTGATGAGGGCCTCGCCGCTCATGATAAAGGTGTTATAAGAACACACACCACCACCCGATGATATTTCGCCGCCAAGCATAACAAAGGTGCCGTAATTTCCTACATTTGAATCTCCTGCATAGTTGGCACGTATTGTACCGCCGTACATGTTGAACGTCTTATGATTGTAGACCCCGCCACCTCCCCACCAGCCAGTGTTAAAGGAAATCTCGCCACCATACATATCAAAGGTGCCATTATTGAGCACACCTGGACCAGCGCCGTCTGCAATATTACCCGAAACATACCCTCCATACATTTCAAAAGTGCCGTTGTTGGTAACACCACCAACGCTGTTGCCGCTAACCCCGCCACTCTTTAGGATAAAAGTTCCTTGGTTGCCCACCCAGACTCCCTCGCCTGTGTGAGATTGTTCACGCGTATGGGTTACTGTGATGCCATCAAGCGTAAGTGTGCCGTCAATAGCAAGAGTGTCGTTCATAAAGGCGCCATACAAATCGGCGTTGCCAACAAGCTGTACGTAGTGCCCCTCAGGAATTTCGAGGGCGTCATTGGTAAGATAAATAGTGCCAGCGAGCCAGATAGTGGTTGGATCGTCTGGATTGGTTGACGAGGCTGCCACTGCCTCTCGCAAGGTGACCTCATCAAAAACGGTAACAGAAGCGAGGGCTTTAAGCTCCTCGTCATCTCGAGCATCTGAATTATCAAGCGTTGCCTTGTATTCCTCAAAGCTTGCCGCTTCGTTGTTTTCTGTAGTGCTGTTTTCTGTAGTGCTATTTTCTGTGGGGCTATTTGTTGCAGCGTCGAAATCTTGAGCAGAGGTGGCGCTTTCGGCAGCAGTGGCAGCGGCTGCCTCGGAGCTCGTGGCATCATCGCCCTGCTCCGTTCCTAAAATATCACTGCTTAGCGCTTCAGCCTCATCATCAACAAGAACAAAGCTTTCGCCTGAAGTTGCTTGCGGAGCAAAAGGATTTTTGAGCGGATCGAACAAATCCTCTGACTGTGCAAGGGCAGAAAGTGGCAAGCTCAGCGCCAAAATTAAAGCTACCCCTATCGAGAGTGAGGTTACTAAAATGTCTTTAAGGCGGCGATAAACGGGGTCTTGTCGGTATCCCCTGCGCACGTTCGATTTGTTCTGAGTGCTGTGGCTGCTGTGAGTGTTCGACGGGCCGTTTTGTACGTCGCATTGTACGTCAATTTGTACGTCGCTCAACCCACCAGTGTTTTCGCTGGATATGCCCTGCTTCTCCATAATAATCCCACCTTCGCCGTGATTTCTCTTGGCTCTAGCCCTCGACCGCTCTTGTTAGGCTCTCCGCGTCTTGGCTCTTTGCGCACCCGCAATCTTGCGTGCCTTTTTGCCTTTCTTTTGCGCTGCTCTTTTTACGCTTTTTCGCACCTCATTTGCACAAAATTATAGTTGTAGTAAGTATAACGCACAAAAGGCTCTTTTGTTTGCAGAGAAGCAATTTTTGGAGTTTTTGTACGTTACGTTTTTTGGCAGTTTCGTACCTTGCCGTTTCGGGTGTTTTATGAGGTGTTTTTATGGCTATTTTTTTGGCTATCTGAGCAAACTCTGCTATTTGAGTAAATCCTCTATTTGTTTGAGGTCACCGAGGTTCATGCCCCCGGGCAACGCAGGACGGCGAGCAGATTTCTTACCCTTTTTACCCGATTTTCCCTTACCCTTGCCCCGAGGAGCGTCCAAAACACCAAGTTTTTTGACCATTTTGCGGGTTTCCTCATATTGCTTTACCAGCTGATTAACCGCAAAAACCTCGACGCCAGCGCCCTGGGCTATGCGTTGACGGCGTGAGCCGTTAAGCAAACGTGGCTTAAGGCGCTCGCTTTTGGTCATCGAGTTGATGATAACTTCCATCTTGTCTAGCACGTTCTCGTCAACTTGCCCGCCTGCCAAAGCAGCCTCGCCACCGGGTAGCGCCTTCAAAAGTGAGCCAATGCCGCCCATCTTTCGAACCTGCTTGTTCATAGTCAAAAAATCATCAAAGGTTAAGTCGGCGCGAGCGAAGCGAGCGGCTTCCTCCTCGTCAAGCTCGGCATCGGCGACTGCCTGGGCTTTTTCAATGAGCGAAACCATATCGCCCATGCCCAAAATGCGTTTTGCCATGCGGTCGGGGTGAAACTCCTCAAGCGAGGAGGGTTTTTCGCCCTCAGACGTAAAGAGTATGGGCTTGCCTGTCATTTCCCGGATAGAAAGCGCACCACCACCACGGGCATCGCCGTCCATCTTAGACATGATAACGCCGTCAAAATCAACACGAGCAGCAAAGGCATCAACCACCGTAACGATGTCTTGACCTGTCATCGCGTCAACAACCATGATTATTTGGTCAGGGCTTACCGCCGCTTTGATAGCAGCAGCCTCGCTCATCATGTCCTCATCAACGTGCAAACGGCCAGCCGTATCAACAATAACCGTATCACGCAAAGTGTCGATGGCTTCTCGCACGGCGGCCGTAGCAATGCCAACAGGGTCTTTTCCATCTCCCCGAAACACCTTAACATCAAGGTCATTACCGAGCGATTCGAGCTGGTCGGCGGCAGCGGGGCGGTAGACATCGCAGGCAGCCAGCAGCGGAACATGTCCTTGCTGCTTAAGACGATAAGCAAGCTTGGCGGCGGCGGTTGTTTTACCAGAGCCCTGCAAACCAACCAGCATTATGACGTTAGGAATACGGGTGGAGCGCTCAAGCTTAACGGTTGTTGTGCCCAAAAGTTCGGTGAGCTGATCAAGCACGATTTTTATGACGTTTTGCGCCGGAGTAAGAGAGTCCAGCACCTCGGAAGTAAGGGCTTTTTCTTTTGCCGCCGCAACAAAGCTTTTGACTACTTTGAAATTGACATCAGCCTCAAGCAGGGCAAGACGTATCTCGCGCATGGCGGCGTCAATGTCGGCCTCGGTGAGCCTGCCCTTTGAGCGAAGATCACCAAAAACTCCTTGTAAGCGATCGGAAAGATTATCAAACACGGCTTGCTACTCCTTGTTCTCTTGCGTCCTCGTGTTGCCAATCAAAGCGTTGGCAAACTCAAGCGCATCAAAAGGCTTGAGATCGTCGATAGTTTCACCAACACCAATGCGCAAAACAGGTATCTTAAGCTCATGCGAGATAGCCACTGCAATACCGCCCTTAGCCGTGCCGTCAAGTTTGGTGATAATAACACCGTCTAAATCAAGCTTGGCATCAAACTCACGTGCCTGCATGAGGGCATTTTGCCCCGTTGTTGCGTCAATCACCAAAACGGTTTTTACGGGCAGGGGCTGCGTGTTGCCTGCTGTATTGTTTGCGGCATTGTTTGCAGCATTGTTTGCGGCACTGCCCGCTGCATCACCTGCTGCACTGCCCGCTGCATCGCCCGTTGCATTGCACCAGGAATCTGCACGTTTTCTTGTTACGTTAACCACTTTTTGAAGCTCACGCATCAAATCATCAGAGGTGTGCAGGCGACCTGCCGTATCTATAAGCACAAGGTTTGCTCCTGCAGCCTCTGCTTTTTCTACCACTTCAAAAGACACGCTTGCCGGGTCAGCACCCCGCTCGCGCTTTACCACCTCTACCTTGGCACGCTCGGCCCACACATCAAGCTGCTCAATGGCAGCCGCCCTAAACGTATCTGCGCTACCGAGCAACACCTTGCGTCCACGCTCAGTACCCTCAGCAGCAAGCTTGCCAACCGTAGTAGTCTTGCCCGAACCATTGATGCCCACAAAAAGCACACACACAGGATTGAGCGAAAATACGTCCTCGCCCGTGGCAAACATACGCGAAATAGTTTCGCCCATGCGATCAAGCACGGCATAACCATCGGGCAGCGCAAGACGTTGGGCAGATTCTTTGAGCTGGTCAACAATGTCAAGGGTTGCGGGTGCGCCAAAATCTGAGGCAATAAGCGTTTCCTCAAGCCCGTCCCAAAAGTCGTCGTCAAGGGCGGGACCTCTATCTAAAATAACATTGAGCTGCTCAGAAAAACGTTCTCGCGTGCGAGAAAGCCCCTCGTTTAAGCGGTCAAACCAACTCACTTGGCGCTCACTTCCCCCTCGTTGAGCTCATCGCTTTGCTCATCACCATGCTTCATCATTGGGTTCATCATTAAGCTCCATCATTGAGCTCATCGCCAAAACCATCAGAGCCTTTATCACCAGAAGCAGCAAAGCCAAGCGCCTGGTCAAGTCGCTGGCTCACCAGTTTTGACACGCCAGCCGCCTGCATGGTAACCCCGTAAAGCACATCAGCACTTTCCATCGTGCGACGCTGGTGGCTCACCAAAATAAGCTGCGTTTGGGTGCGCAAATGGTCAAGATATTCAAGCAGACGATGCAGGTTGGTATCATCAAGAGCTGCGTCCACCTCGTCAAGAATATAAAACGGCACGTTGCGTATGCGATAAATGGCAAACAGCAGCGCCAGAGCCACGAGCGATTTCTCGCCACCGCTCATCATGGAAAGCTTGAGAATCTTTTTGCCCTGCGGCTGCGCACTTACCTCAACACCAATTTGATCGGGCGTTTCGCCCTCGGTAAGGATAAGTTGCCCCGTGCCGCCGGGGAAAAGAATAGAAAATATTTCTTGGAAGTTGTGATTGACCTTGTCAAAGGTTTCGAGAAATTGGTTGCGCATTTTTTTGTCGAGCGCCGTTGATATTCTTGCAAGCGCCTTGCGTGCCTCGGTCAAATCGGCGGTTTGCACAAGCATGTAATCGCGACGCTCTTTGAGCGTTTCGTACTCGCTTGCAGCAACGTGATTGACCGCACCAAGATTGGCGATTTTATTGCGCAGACGATTGACGCGTTCCTCGGCGGCATTGCGATCTTCCGGCGAGGGAATCTCAAGGGCAAGTTCGATTGAGGTGTTGTATTCCTCAGTAATACGCTGCATGGCGTGCTGCACGTTGTTTTCGAGTTTTCCCTGCTCAACAAGCACAACCGTACGCCGCTCGTTAATCCCCTCAATAACTTTACGTGCCTCATCAACAGCACTCGAGGCCTCGTTGATAACCTTGCGCAAATTAGTGGAGTCAGTCTGCTCAAGCAGTGCCTGATTTTGAAGCTTCTCTGCCCAGTCGGTCGCACCACCGTGCAGCTCCTCATAAATGGAATACAGCGGCTCAATGCGGAGGCGAATACGGTCGAGCGAAAGTTCCGTTTGCTCAGAAACCTCCAGCGTAGTAGTAAGGTGCTCAATCTCAGTTTTAAGTGACTCAAGGCGGTTGCGATTATAGTTTGTGGCACCTTTTGAAGTTTCCAGCTTAATTTTGCACTCTGAGAGCTGCTCGCTTATGCCGGTTTTTTCCTCGGTTACACTCAGCAATTCTTGGGAGGCCTTATCAACCTCTCCTCCCAGCTCGCCAATTTCTTTTTCCAAGGCCTCAATACGCTGCTCGTATTCTGCTCGCAGCGGCATGGTGCTATCACGTCTTTGGGCAACGTCGCTGAGCTTGCGCTCGTTTTCTTTACGACGAGCAAGCATCTGCGTCATGGACTCCTCAAGGCGTGCCACTTCCTCACGTGCTGAGTCTGCATCTCCCTGCAGTTTTGCAAGATTTTGCGCCAGCTCAAAGTCCTCTTGCTGAGCGGCAGCAAGGTTTTTCTCCGCAGCCGAAACCTCAAGCTCAACGTCAGAAACCTGATTGTCAAAACTCTCAATGTCTTCGGCAAGCGATTCCATTTTTCGACGACGCTCCAACACGCCATCGACATCATTTACCTGAACACCGAGCGTCAATTTGCCATTGGGCCACAAAATTGCCCCGTCAGCCGTAACAAAACGCACGCCCAGTCGGTCGCGCTCATGACATTTTTGAGCTTCCTCAATCGAGGAAACAAGGTAAATATCTCCGAGCAACGAGGAATATGCGGTATCTTGTTCAATCGGATACTCAAGGTAGTCGATAAGACGCTCGCCCTTGGTTGCCTTCTCATGGATAGCCCTCATACCGTCAACCGGCATGAGGGAAACGGCACCTTGTTTATTGCCGTCGGCAAGCAGGCGCTCAGCAACAGAGCGTGCCGCCTCGCCGTTGCTTACCAGCAATCCAAAAAAGTCGGCACCAAGCAAGCGTTCAACCAAATGCTCAAGCGTATTGGTTGTCATTTTGTGAGGCAACTTGCCAGTTTTGCGCACCTTAAAAGACTGCGAAAGCGGCCCAACAATGCCTTTAAGCTCCTCTTTGCGCTCCATAATCCAAGAAACCGCAGGAGATGCCGCCTCGAAAGCTCGGTCTATCTCTTCGAGCCCCTTTAGCTGCGCACGGGCATCGGCAAGCTCAATACGTTTGTTATCAAGGCGGCGCTTGCGTTCATCAAGTATGCGAACAAACTTGTCAATTTCATTTTTTGCGATGTCAGACTCGCGACGTGCCTTAGCAAGTCCACCTTCCGACTCCTCAAGCTTGCCACGACGGGCAGCCAAGATATTTTGTGTCGAGGAAAACTCAGAATCTACCTGCTCAAAGCGTTCTTGCAGCAAGCCTTCCTCAAGGTCAAGCGAGGAGAGTGAATCGCCTGTTTTATTGTGATGAGTGCGAGCTTGCTCAAGCGCATTTTCGCGCGAACGAAGTTGGCCAGCAAGCTCCGAATAGCGGGTTTCGTGTTCTTTACGGTTACGGGTCGCAATCTCAGATTCGCGCCCAAGCTCATTGAAACGGGTGTAGAGTGCCTCGAGTCGCGACTCCCCTTCGCTGCTCTCACGGGTAATTTTTTCATGTTCTTTTTCGGCAGTGGCAAGTCTTTTTTGAGAATTGTGAATGGTTCCCCGTAGCTCAGAGAGGCGGGTAATCATGTTCTTGCCTTTTTCCTCCAGCAAAAGCATACCTGCATCAAGACGCTGAATAATGGAAAGACACCGAATACGCTGCTCGTTTATGTCGCCAACAAACAAGCCCTTCTCCTCGAGGGCTACTTGACGTTTAGAAAGCTCGGCCTCGCGCTCACTGAGCCTAAAATGTGCAAGCTCGGCCTCTGCTTCAATCTCGTTGCCCTGCTTGCCCAGCTGACTCCACTCGCTTTGCAGCTGACGCAATTCGTCAACTACCAAAGCCAAATCAAGCCCTTTAAGCTCTTCAACCAGTTCATCGTGGCGTTGTGCACGCTGAGCTTGACGCTCAAGAGGACGCAGTTGCGAGTCAATAATTTTTACGATGTCATTAACCCGGCTGAGCGACAAGTCCATCGCATCTATTTTGCGAGCGGCACGTTGCTTGCGCTTTTTATGCTTGAGTACACCCGCAGCGTCCTCGATAAGCTCGCGCCTGTCCTCCGGGCGCGATTCCAGCACTGCCGTAAGATTGCCCTGCCCAATGATGGAATGCGTTGCCTGCCCAATGCCAGAATCGTACAAAATGTCGATGATGTCCATGCGTCTGCACGGCGATGAGTTGATAAAATACTCGCTCTCGCCACTGCGATACATGCGGCGTGTAATAGCTACCTGATCAAACTCAATGGGCAGCGTGTTATCAGAGTTGTCCAAAATGAGGTCAACTTCGGCGACGCTTACCGCTTTGCGTGCGGACGACCCCGAAAAGATAAGCTCCTCAAGACTTTGCACACGCAGATTGCGGGCATTGCGCTCGCCAAGCACCCACATGACTGCCTCTGAGATATTTGATTTTCCTGAACCGTTTGGTCCAACAACAACCGAAATACCAGGCTCAAAGCTTATGGCAGAACGATCGGCAAAGGACTTAAACCCCTTGATGACCAAAGACTTGAGATACACCAGGCTCCTTTCAGCCTCTTACACGTTACCAATTTAGTATTTATCCAGTCAGCTTTGCGTCTTGCCTGCTGCTGTCTATTTCTTACTTTTGTATCTTGCTCTTGTTTCGTATTTGCTCTTGTTGCCCGCTATTTCTTGCTCCCTGTTCTTGCTTCCCGCTATTTCTTGCACGTATCGACAATAGCTTTTGCACGTCGACCCAGCTGGCCCTTTGCGTTTCTGGCATCAAAGTCCATACGCTCGCAAAGCGAACGCTTAACCACAACGCCTATCTTGCCGCCAGCAAACTGAGTTACGGCAACCAGCATATCTTGAAACTCGGGATCTCCATGGTAACACTGAATGGCCTCGTCTATGAAGGGCCACACCTCGTTTGCTCGCTTGGTATCAAGTGCACCATACGCACACAAGAAACGCACCGCCGCCAAACGTGCCGAGCCAGAATCCTCATCATATACCGAAGCCTCTGCGCCCAAAACCGCCTCATTGCAAGCGTCAGGGTTGTATGAAACAATGCGCGAAAGCACCTCAAGGCACTCCCAACGCGTTTGCGCCTCGGGACGATGGAGGGCATCAACAATTTGGCTGGTGTGTTTAACGAGAAGTTCAGGCTCAAGTTGCGACACAATGTTTAGGGTTGCCGCAGAGAATTGCCGAACCCGGCGTTGGTCGCCCGAGAGATTTTCCACCAATGTGTTGAGAATAACGGGGTCTGCTATTGCCTGTTGCGCAAGCTGGCTGCGGTCTGCCGTTGCGTCAAAAACGATTTGACGGTCTGCAGAAGCACTGGCTTTTGCTGAGGTTTTGGCAGCAGGTTTAGCCGGAGCTTTAGCGGCAGGTTTAGCCGGAGCCTTGGCAGTAGCCTTTGCTGCTGGCTTTGTCGGTTTTGTTGGTTTTGCGGCAGGCTGAGCTGCTGACTTAGCAGCTGGCTTAGCAACCGCTGATGTTTTAGCCTTTGTTGCAGCTTTCGCAGCTGGTTTTGCCGCCGCTTTTGCTGGTGCCTTTGGTTTAACCGTCGCTTTTGCTGGTGCCTTTGCCGCTGGCTTCTTGGCAGCAGGCTTCGCTTTTGCTGTGGTCTTGGCTGCTGGCTTGGCAGCAGATTTAGTAGCTGGTGCTTTTGCTGCAGCTTTAGGAGCCGACTTTGCAGCAGGCTTGGCAGCCGTTTTGGCAGAAGCCTTAGCCACAGTCTTGGCAGCAACCTTTGGTTTGGCCGCAGTCTTTGCCGCTGCTTTCGGCTTAGCTGCCACCTTGGCTGTTGGTTTAGCCGCAGCCTTGGTAGCCGTCTTGGTAACCTTCGCTGGTGCTTTCACAACAGCTTTTGCAGCAGGTTTTGCAGCCTTAACCGCCGACTTCACTTCCTTGGCAGTCGCAGCCTTGGGCGCAGCCTTAGCTCCCTTGGCGGCAGGTTTTGTCACTTTTGCAGCAGCCTTAGCTACCGACTTAACCGCCGCCTTAGCAGCCTGAGTTGCCTTAGCAGCAGGTTTTGCTACCTTGGTCGCCTTGGCAGTTGCAGATGAAGCAGATTTCACAGGTTTTTTTGAAGCTGAAGGACTCATAACGCAAAGCCACCGTTCTTATTGAAGTGAGCCGCCAAACCACCGTCGGCAAGCAAAGTTGCCATAACGGGGGGCAAGGGAGCAAAAGTGATTTGCTCACCCGTTGTTTTGTTGTTGACAATACCACCTTCAAGGTCAACCTCAAGAGCATCACCCTCGTTAATGCGACTTGTGTCACATTCCACCAAAGGCAAACCCGTGTTGATGGCATTGCGGTAAAAAATGCGGGCAAAGCTTTGCGCCAGCACCGCCTTAGTATTTGAATGGATAAGAACAAGCGGTGCTTGCTCGCGCGAGGAGCCGCAGCCAAAGTTGGTTCCGGCTACCAAAAAGCCACCCTGCGCCGAAACTCGTTCGTAATAGTTAGGGTCAAGCTCCTCCATGGCATGGTGCGCCATTTCTTTCATGTCGTTGCTTTTGAACTTATATTTACCCGAAATAATGTAGTCGGTATTTATATCGTCGCCAAACTTAAATGCCTGAGCAGTGGTCGTCATAGTTTCTCCTGGTTCTTGTCCGTTACGTCACTCGTTATATCAAAGCTACACATAATCGCGTGGGTCAGTAATTTGCGCAGTCAACATAGAGGCAGCCACCGTAGCGGGTGATGCCAGATAAATAAAGGAATTGCTGTTGCCCATGCGTCCCTTAAAGTTGCGGTTAGCCGTTGAGATAACATTCTCGCCATCTGAGGGCACGCCATTGTGTGTTCCCACGCAGGGACCACAACCTGGCGTAACAATGCACGCACCTGCCTCAACCAGCGTTTGAATATAGCCCGCCGCCATGGCGTCAAGATAAATGTCGCGCGAGGCGGGAGCAACCACCAAGCGGCAATCGGGATGGATAGTTTTACCAGCCAAAACGCCCGCCGCAATGGCAAAGTCCTCAAGGCGTCCGTTGGTGCAGGTTCCAATAACGCCCTCAGCAATAGGCGTGCCGATAAGCTCACTCACGCCACAGACGTTGCCCACTGCATGGGGTTTTGCAATCTGCGGCTCAAGGCTTGCGGTGTCAATTTCGATAGTTTGCACGTAGGTAGCGTCCTCGTCAGAGAAAACCGGCTCGGGTTCACGAACCAAAGGAGTGCCCAAACGCTTGGCACGCTCGGCAAAAAAGGCAAGTGTTTTATCATCGGCAGCCATAAGACCTGCTTTTGCGCCGAGCTCAATCGCCATATTTGAGATGGTCATACGAGCATCAACGCTGAGCGCATCTATAACAGGGCCTGAGAACTCAAGCGCCTGATAGGTTGCCCCATCAACACCCAAAAGCCCTGCTAAATGCAAAATGAGGTCTTTTGAATACACGCCACGGGGCAGCTCTCCTCCGTAAATAACGTGAATAGTTTCGGGAACTTTGAACCAAAGCTTGCCCGAAATCATCGCAGCAGCACCGTCAGTTGAGCCTACACCCGTAGAAAAGATGTTGAGCGCACCGTAGGTACAGGTGTGAGAATCGCAGCCTACCACCAAATCGCCCGGCACAATTTTGCCGCTTTCTGGCACCAGTTGGTGACACACGCCACAGCCCCAGTCGTAAACCGTAATGCCCGTTTTTTTGCCAAAGGCACGTATTTTTGCGTGAATGGCGCTCACGCCTTCGATTGGCGAGGGGCAGCTATGATCCATGACCATAGCAACTTTTTCTGGGTCAAACACTTTATCTGCACCCATTGAGGCAATTGCGTCAATGGCAAGTGCCGAGGTTCCGTCTTGGCTCATAGCAAAGTCAACATCAGCAACAACAATATCGCCCGCTCGAGCATCACAATTCGCACGCTTAGAAAATATCTTCTCAGCAATGGTTTTACCAGCTATTTCTCCAGCTATGGGTATCACACTCCTCTATCAGTACTTTCCCACCAAACTCAGTGGCAACTCGGTAATGCGCAAAACTTTTGAGTGCCTAAGCCCAGTAAAGCGCCATAAAACACGAAAAAACACGTCCACTTGGCACAAATACCAACCCAGACGCACGCTTGGCTCAACACTCATTCAGTTTTACCACCCTGATTATATCATTTATTGGACTATGCAGGAGCAACGCATGGGAAACACAACTGCTGGGCAAAAGCACAAAATAGCTCTCTTGCCCCTACATTGCCTCTTGCATTGCCCTCCTACAGTGCCCCTCTACATATCCGCGTTCATCAACTGGATAATACCCTTTTTGCGCATCGACCTACTGATACTCACAGAAAGCAAGGCGCTCAGTACGGGCGATATAACAAGCAAAGCCAAGAGCGGCATCAAAACCTGTGAAACGTTTTTGAATAAGCTCACATAAAAAACAGACGCGAGCTGGCTGTCCAAAAGATACACGAGCAAAAGCCCTAAAGCGCACGCCACCACAAGGCTTAACAGCTGAACAAACTCCAATTCAAAAAAGTTAAGGAGGTAGAGGTCTTTGTTTTTTATACCTACCGCTTTAAGCATGCCGTAGTAATGTTCCTTTTGACTGATTTGAAAAAGCAACATATTGTTCAAATTAACAAGAGTGGCGATAACGAGCACAATGCCCAACACAAGCAGCACAAAGCTCATAATCTGATTGTGATAGGTAAGCTCGGTATAAAGCTCAACATAGTATTCGTTAGTCCATATATCAATGTCCAGATTTCTGTTTTCGAGGATTTCTGGGTCTACATCGGGCATTTCGTTGGGCTTCAAGATTATTACGCCCAATTCCGACCCCGCACGCTTAGAAAGCTCAACAATTTGGTCAAAGGACGGAACATTGCACGATACAAAATAGCGAGGTGATGCCCCTTTTGGTAGCTGATTTTTATACAAATCACTCTGAGTTGAAAAAATTATTTGAGGAGCATCTCGTTTGCTTTCTATTCTAAAGACGTTTTCTGAGAGTATACCGGCAATTTCGTAACCTGCAAATAAAACCTCGCCATTGCTGTTTGTAAGTGTCACTGCTTTACCCACAAGGCTTTCGTGTTCTGCCTCGGCAATCCCAAACTTAGTGAGCATATAGTCAGATATAAGGATTTCGTTGCTGTTTTGGATTTCTCGACCAAATACAAGAGGATTTTCCTGCGGAAACTTAAAGGCAAACTCTTTAAGCTCATTTGGTGTTAAAAGGTTTCCTCGCTTGTGATACCAAAAACCCGCATCAAAACGCACCGTAAAATCAAGCTCATCGTCAAGCAACCTGCCTTGCTCCTCATACGGGAAGATGTAGCTAAAATCATTTGTTCCTTGATAGGTTTTTTCCTCAATTTCCAACGCATACTCAGATAGTTCGGTGTTCCTTTGCTCAAGTGCAGCATACGCATCAAAAACATCGTCTGATGGCTCGAGCTCATCGGCAAGCGTGTGATACATGACGCCATCAAGCACTTCCCAGAACGGATACTGAGAATAGATGCTCGTGTCCTCAGGAGGAATAACATCTTGTATTTTATCTAGATTTTCAATCAGTTTTTTCTCATTGGCAGGAACAATCAGCTCAAAACGAGCCTCAGAAATTTTTTTTGTTAAAACGTCATCGAGCGTTGACTTCATCGAACTCGTATACATAAAACCAAAGATACAAAAGGTAAAAATGAAGGCAAAATTGAGTACAAGCAACGCCGTGGTGTGCTTCTTGTTCCACAGGGAATATAAGGAGAGCTTGAGTATGTCGAGAAGTTTCATTACGTTGCCTCGTCTTTTTGTTTTTGCTAATCCCTATTGGTAATTATTCTTAAAACGTCAATGTTTCTTATTTTTTGAAACGCAAGTGCCCATGCCAAAAGCATAAAGGCATGAGGAACAGCCACGGCCAGCAAAATGTTACGCAGGTTTATCGTGTTAAGTCCTAATGAACCAATCTCATAAAACTGACCTATTTTTCCTGCTATGAGAAGGTAGAGCAAGTAGCCAAACACAAATGCCAAAACGAGTGCTAGGCACAGAATAATTTCCATAATAATCAAATAGAGAATTGCGAGCACGTAATCCTTTGTGCCCAGCGCTTTGAGCATTCCAAGAAACGGCGTGCGCTTTTTTATGGCGATAGAGATAAAGGAAGCAAGCAAAAGCAAGCCTATGAGATTGAGAACTATAAACAACGCAAGGAGGAAATACTCCACGAATGCTATTTGCTCCAATAGAGCCTCAATAGTAGAACCATACGTTAATATGCCCATCTCAAGTAACTTTGCAGAATATGCTGGGTGATCAAACTCGTCAGAAATAGTTGCTGTGCCATCACATAGCGTAGAGAGCCCTGCGCCTTCAAGGAGCAACGCTCCCGCATTAAAGGAAATGAGCATCTGCGGGTCATCTCCTAATAGGAGCTCTGGCATTTCCTCTGTTTCATCATAGGTAAAAAAGGGTTCGTTACTAATTTTGTAGCTTCCAGCAATACTAAACGAATAATTGTTGTTGCCCTGCAGCTTAATTATGTCGCCAACGGCAAGCTTGTTTGTTTTGCGGTATTCCTCGCTTACCCAAACAGGATTAAGGGTAGGGTCAGAGTTGTCGGAGCTGTTGGCTTCTGATGCCCAAGGGTTTCCCTTAACAAGGGTGACACCAACAAACTGTTTAGTCGCAAAATTAACACAGGTTATTTGCGTTGGTTTTTCTAGCTCCCTTTTCTTATGGAAAAAACTATAGGCTCCCCCTAACTTGTCCTGTTTTTCAAACTCAAGTCTGACATCTCTTAACCCCATCTCGGTAAGGGTAGAAAAATCATCGTGAGAAGCATGCTTGAAATAGATACTTTGGTCATAGCGCCACTCGTCAGGAACTTGGCTCTTAAAAACCTCCGGCATTTTTTCCGTGAGCAAAATCATGGAAATACCCGTGCTGAAAAAAATACAAATTATAAGAATAAACGAGAGATACGAGGTTAGATTAAGTTTTATTTCGTGAGCAACAAGAGAAAGGTAATCACGTAAGTGCATCGGCAATCACCAAGCCGTCTTTGAGCGTAATAATGCGGTCTGCAATCCGTGCGTCGTCCATGTTGTGGGTCACGAGAAGCACCTTGGTGTTGTTGAGCGAAAGTGTTTTGAGTATGCGCATAACCCAAGCACTGTTTTCTGAGTCGAGGTTACCGCACGGCTCGTCTGCAAAAAGATAGGGAGGGCGGTTAATGATAGCGCGGGCAATACTTACCCGCTGACGCTCCCCGCCAGAAAGCTCGCTTGCCTTGTTTTGTGCCTTGGTTTCTAAGCCGACAAGCTTGAGGCTTTCAAGAACCCTTTGCTTTCTTGTTTCGTTGTCTGCCTTGCCAACAATGAGAGGCATTTCAACATTTGTATACACACTGTAGCTTGGCTCAAGAAAGAAAGATTGGAAAACAAAACCAATTTTTTTATTTCGAAAATCTGCTAACTGTGCTTGGTTTAGGCCCTTGAGAGGGCTGTCGTCCACCACAACCTCGCCACTGGTAATGCTTTCCAGTCCTCCCATGATATGAAGCAGCGTTGATTTGCCCGAACCTGATTTGCCCACAAACGCCACCATGTTCTCGTTGGTTATCTCAAATGATACTCCGTTAAGGGCAGGAAATGCTGCTGCTCCTTGGTTGTAGGTTTTTGTAAGATTTGCTACTTGTATCATGGGCAAAAGTCCTGCCTACTTGCTGGCGAGCGCAAAGTCCATCTCAAGAAAGGTTATCGTTTTTGCTTTTGGGTTGTAGTCTAACATCAGACCGGACTCCGTCAGCAGAATATATGCTACCTTTCCATCTTTTTCGTAAAGATACGGCAATTTTCCATCAAGCGAAAGTGCGTAGTCCTTTCGCAATACATTGAGCTCGTCTTCCGTTGCCTCCGCAATAACAATTTCATGGTCTTCTCCCGTAGCAATATCGGTATAAAAAACCGTTCCCATTCCATTGATAAAATTGTTGGTAAACTCTGTAAAATCAACGTTGACAAACTCAAGGTAATCCTGCTCAACCTGTATATACGAATTCTCATCAGAGCCATTGAGAAGGTAGCTACCCAACACTGGCTCTTGCGTCAATCCACAGCCACAAAGCAGCGCAAGTGAAAAAGCTAGACTCAGCACCACGCTATTCATTTTTAGAATCGTTTTTCTCATAGTATGTTCCTTTGTTCTATCAAATAGTTTAGAGATGGCAAGGCTCTAAGTATAGCAAAAGCTGCATACAGTAAGTAATTCCAGAACCTTACTTGGTTTTTGCTTGATTTTGAAACATCTGCTGTAAAAATTGTTAGTCAGTGCTTGGAGTTTGCTCTTTCGCGCCTAGAACATAAGGACTGATGTTTTTAAGCAACATACCATTGTGCGGCATCTGGGGTGTTTCCCTCGACGCCTTTAGTGTTCTCGGCATCTTTAGCATCCTCTGCACCCCGTGCCACCAAAAACCCCTCTTGCTCAAGCGCAGCTAAAAGCTCCAAAACAAGCTCTGTAGATACGGCATCGCGCCCTCCTGCTTGCTCAAAAACACTAAGCTGCTCCGTAAGCTCGTCAGCAGTTTGTCCGGGAACAGCAAGCACCAGGCGCAAAAGTTCCGCACGTTTTTGCCGTACCGAACCCTCAAAACTCGACTGCTTGCTATGGTGGGCAGAACGGCGCGAAGGATTCGGAAGGGTTTTTTTGAGATATGAGCCGTAATCGAGCAAAGCGTAATACCAGCCCCGTGGATTATCGGCAGAGCACGTTTGCTCAACAAGCGGAATAATCTCGGTGTCTTTAACGCTGTCGCTCTCAGCAAAAAACTCGTGAATAAACACCGTGCGCACGTTGGTTTCAAGGTAAACTTGCGGTTTTTGGTAGGCAAAAACACAAACGCCACCTGCCGTTGCAGGACCAATGCCCGGCAAAGCCAAAAGCTCATCATATTCATGTGGAACTTCGCCAGCCCATTCGGCAGAAATAATATCAGCACAGCGCTTGAGTGCTACTGCCCGGCGGTTATACCCCAAACCCTGCCACCGCTCCAACACCTCGGCAAGGGGTGCTGCCGCCAAAGCGTCAACGGTAGGAAACACCGCCAGCCAACGCTCCCAGTGGGTAAGCACCCGAGAAACCTGCGTTTGCTGCAGCATAATCTCGCTTATTAAAACTTCATAGGGGTTATCAGTGCCACGCCACGGCAAATCGCGGTAGAGGCGGTTTCCCTCATGCCACATTCGCTCAATAAAACTATTGAGAGCTTGAGGATTGTTTGCAGAACGGGCGATGGCTTAAGCCGCACCTAAGACGACTTAGCAGAGCTTGCGGCATGTCCTAGTTGCAAAGGCATGCCATCTCCTTGGAGGATATCTTTGATGGTCGCCCCTGAGAGATAATCACGCAAAATGTCGTTTGCGCCCTCCCAAACCGTGTGGAATGAGCAGTTCTCATCGCGTGAACACCAGCCGTCTGCAGTAGTGCAAATAGCAACGTTGACCTTGCCTTGTATTGCTTCAATAAACTCAAGCAGGGTAAAGCTGTCGGCATCTTTTGCAAGAACCATACCACCGTGTGCACCACGAATAGTACGCACAAATCCACTTAAAACAAGGTCGTGTTGAATACTGCGAGCAAACGCATAGGGTACTTCTTGCTGCTCGGCTGCCTCACGCACCGACAAAGGCTTCCCCTCGTTTTCAATGAGGGCAGCAATAAGGCGAATTGCATAATCAGTCCTACGCGTTATGTCCATCAGTCAACCTTTCTTATAAGTAGATGAATAGTATCATACTCGTCACAAATATCACAATAATCACAAATTAGACAAATCGTTGTCGATTTCGCTGCGGAATTGAGCAACAATCGTGTCCTCAATATGAGCACGTTGGGGAGATTTTTCCTCAAAACACTCTCTGAGCTGCGAGAGCACGTCGCTCAAAGACACCATACGGTGCAGTCCCGTACGCAAAGACTCTCGGTAGGCGTCCTCAACCGCTCCTTGCGCCGCCCACACCAACTCATTGCGTGCAACATCTTGAGAAAGCTCGGCAAGCTGGGCAAAGTTTATGCCCTTAAATGAGGGGTGCTCCTTGGCAAAATAGCGCAAAATCTCCTCGCGCTCCTCAACGTCGGGCGAAGCTATCTCAATTTCTCGATACGAACCTAAAACGTCGAGCAAGCCTTCCCCGAGCAAAGCAGGAACCTGACTGGGCGCATCTACCGAAGTTCCAATAACAAACACCTCGCCATAAGCACACAGGGTAGTGAGGTGACCCAAAACATCAGCCTGCATGGAACGCTGGGGCATTACGCCACCGGTGCCATGCGGATTAAAGCCCTGAGAGCCCGACGATGCGCCGTACTCCCCTTGCGTATAGCCAAACCGTTGTCCTTGGCTAATCGCTTGTTCCTCACGTCTAAATAACTCTTGGAGCAAGTCAATGTTTTGAACAATGAGCGTGCAGGGGTGAGGCAAATCGGCGAGGCGAGGCGGACCAAAAACAGAGCGCTTTGTGGGGCCAACTACTTTTATGGTGCCGCCGCTTCCCTCAAACTCAACGATAATTTCAATAAAGGGCCAGCCTATCTCAACGGCAGTCGCCTTTGCAAACAGGGCAAGATCCTCGCGGTTAGAACCGTGAAAGAAAAAACTGTCGGTAAGCACGGGGCCAGAAACTCCATGCAAATTATTTGCCTGCTTGATAAAGTCCTTAAACTGCGCATCGGCAGCCGTTGTAAAACCAAATTGACGCATGGACTGTACCGCCTGCTTGTAGCCCGTAAGGGCCTCGTAGCGAAGCACCTGCTCATCTTGCACTTGCGTATCAGATGACGATGCTCCGTCTGCAGCAGCAAGAACACCGCCAACTTTGTTTAGCTCGGCAAGATGGATTTCAAGATTGTCAAAAATGCGATTCAAGTTGAGCTTGGTTGCATTTTTTATGTCACGTGTAATGCTTTTTATTTCAGAGGTGTTCTCGGCAGTAAGCCCTGCGGTGTTTGCCGCATTGCCCGCACTTGTGGCATCGGTAGCGTTTGTGGTATTTGCGGTATCGGCAGCGCTGGCGATGTTTGTGGTATCGGCAGCGCTCTCAGGCTCAATAATACGCGCTGGTGTTATTTCTTGGCGCTCGGCTGCTGCGAATGTTTCGGCAGCCGAACCCTCAAGCTGCGCCTCTTGCGTCAAGGTCTGGGCAAACTGAGCAATCTCCTCATGCGTTAGCCCAAAATCCTCAAGCTGATGAACTGCCAACTCTTTGAGCTGCTTAAGCGCTTCTTCAGTTTGCTCAGGAGAATGATACGGAAGCAAATCGTGGAAAATGGACTCTGCGCTTGAATGGTCGCCCTGCTCACACGCAAGCAACCAAGCATGGTTCATGCCATCAAGTATGCGCTCGGTAGGCGCAAGCCCTTGCTCAATCGCCAGCTCAAAAGCAGCGCAGTACAAATGCACGGCCAAACGTGCCTGCCCTGCCTCGCGTGCCTCATCGGCTGAGTCAAGATACGAACTAATGCCCTGCTGCGGGTCGCTGAGCTGTTGTGTATTGACGTCGCTCTCAAAATCCATAGTAAACCTCGTGCCACCTATCTTGCTGTTCTCGCAAGCCTGTTGTTTTGCTCACTGCGTCTTGTTGCGTGCGTTTGCATGGCCACGCTTTTATGCTCACGCACATTTTTTGCCCTAGTTTTTCTCTCATATAATACCGTGAAGCAGCCTATCTGTCACCAGTGTAACTCCCTGAGTGGCAGATGGGTGTTCCCTACCTTTTTTTTGGAATGGGCCAATCGACAATTTCCCAGCCGTGTTCGTGCGCATAACCAGCAAGACGACGGTCAGGTTCCACTGCGACGGCGTGTTGGGCGGCGGCAAGCAGGGGTATGTCTGAGAAATAATCGCCATACGCCCACGTTATCTCCCAATTTCCCTCGCCAAAATGCTCATTTGCACACTCAGTTAGCTGAATGAGCTTTTGTTTTCCTTCTGGCGGAGCGCAAACGGTGCGCCCTGTGTAGTAGCCATCTTTGATTTCCATCTGGGTGGCAATGTGCCCGTCAAGCCCTATATCTTTGACAACCTCGCGCACAATGGGGTCAAAAGAAGCACTCACCAAGATAACATGCTCGCCGTCTTGTTGGTGCTTTTGTATGCGCTCTAAGGCCTGCGGACGCAAATGACGCTGCAGCTCATCGTAATAAAGCGTACTCATAATGGCGTTAGCGTCTGCGGAGGGAAAGTTGGTAAAACTCCCAAAAATGTACTTGCGCGGCAGGCTCTGGTCGAGCTCCAGCCCCAGCTTGTAGCGTGCTCCCCAAAAGCTAATTTTCGCCAGTGCCAGCACCGACATAATGCGCTTGCTTGCAAGTTTTCTTACCAAACGGATTGGCGAGGCGGTATCGAGCAGCGTACCATCAAGGTCAAAGGCAACAATGCGGACTTTTTTTGCCGAGGTGGTGCTGGTTTTTGCCGAGGCGGTGCGGGTTTTTGCCGAGCTGCTGGTTTTTGCGGGTGCGCCGCTTCTTGAAGTTGCGCCAGCTTTTGCAGACCTGCTGGTTTTTGCGGGCTCGCACGAAGCGGTCTTATTCTCTTTGTCAAACAAAGCACGCAGCGCAAACAGCGCGTTGGCGCGATGCGAAATCTTGTTTTTCTCCTTGGCGGAATATTCGGCAAGCGTGCGCTCCTTGCGCTCCTTGCGCTGTTTGCGCTGCGCGCGCTGTGTGCGCCCAGAACCAGCAGGGCTGCCAAAACCAGCAGAGCTGCCAGAGCCACCAGCCTGTTCTTGTTCCAAGGCGGGCACAAAAACGGGGTCATAGCCAAAGCCCTGTTTGCCGCGCGGCGCAAAAGCTATACTTCCCTCAAGTCGCCCCTCTGCCAACGACTCCGTGCCGTCCTCATCTATAAAAACAAGCGAACACACAAAACGTGCGGTTCTTTTATCGTCAGCTACGTCTTCAAGCGCAGCGAGTAATTTAGCATTACATTCTTTGGCGGTCGCACCTTGGCCAGCATACCGTGCTGAATAAATGCCCGGCGCACCATCAAGCGCATCAACCATCAAACCAGAGTCGTCGGCAAGCGTAGCGCAACCAAAGGTTTCGTGAACAAAACGTGCCTTGATGCGAGCATTACCTTCAAAGGTTTCTGCGTTCTCAGGCGGCATCTCCAGCGTAGCTCCCTGCTCGTGCTTAGATAAGGGAACCAGCTTCCAATCTGGCTTGTCGAGAATGGCAGCGATTTCTAAGACTTTATGGGCATTTTGCGTGGCAACAACGACTGTTTTCATGCACCCATACTTTCTGTTTCGAGCGTTTTCATATAATGGTACTCCCTATTCCTCAACACCCAAAGGAGCGCTAACGGCCTTGCGCTGAAGCTCTAACAACTGCGTAAGGCCAATGTTTCCCACGTCAAGCAAGGCATCAAGGCGCGCGCGGTCAAAGGTGGTTTGCTCACCGGTGCCTTGCAGCTCAATAAACTCACCCTTGCCATTTATGACCAGGTTCATGTCTATTTCTGCACGAGAATCCTCTCGATAGTCCAAGTCGAGCAGAAGCCTGCCGTCAACCATGCCAACGCTCACCGCAGCTACTTGGTCGAGCAGGGGGTCGGCCTTGAGCTTGCCTGCTTCCTTCCACGTGGCAAGCGCATCATGCAGCGCCACCCAGGCGCCGCAAATCGCTGCCGTGCGTGTGCCACCGTCTGCCTGAATAACATCGCAGTCTAGGGTAATAGTTGTTTCGCCCAGCGCATTAAGATCGACAACCGCGCGCAACGAACGTCCAATAAGCCGCTGAATCTCCTGCGTGCGACCCTGCTGACCATGTATCTCACGGCGCGTGCGCTGCGAAGTCGAAGCCGGCAACATAGCATATTCAGCCGTCACCCAGCCCTTGCCACTCCCCTTGCGCCACGCAGGCACATTCTCGTCAATGCTTGCCGCACACAAAACACGGGTATCGCCAAACTCAACAAGGCACGAGCCAAAAACACTTTTGAGATAACCACGGGTAAAGCTCACTGGGCGCAAGCCATCTGGGGCTCGATCAAATGAGCGTGCGGTTAAAGGATTTGAAATGGTCATGCGATTTTATCTCCTTCGGTAGTTTTGCTTTGGGTAGCCTCGCTGCGCTCTGCGCTTGCGGTGCTTTCTGCGGCGTCGCGCTCTGCGCTCGCATAACTTGCCCCAACACCACGCACCGCCTCAAGTAATGCCGCCTCAAGCTCATCAAGGCTTACGGTAACAAGTGCCTCCTGCGTTATTTTTTGGTGAAGTATCGCTGAGCCCAAATCTGCAAACTCGGTAGGGTTTTCTGCAGTTGTCGCAAAATGGTGGTGCGGCACCGTTCCCTCAGGTGCAAGCTGCTCGCGCCGCGTAAGAATCTCAACAACGTCGCGTGCGGTTTCCTCCGCAGACGAAATAATGTTTACCTTTGGCCCCAGTATGCCCCGTATGAGCGGCGAGAGCAACGGGTAGTGCGTGCAGCCGAGTACCAGCGTGTCGATTTTGCAGCGCTTAAGCGGCGTAAGATAATCGCGGGTAATCTCTTGAAAAGCAGGACGAATGTAAATCGAGGCCGACTGCGCCATGATGTCCTCAAGCGGGCTGCGGTCAAGGCGCAAACCCTGCTCGACGATCTCTACAAAACGAGGAGTTGCGGCAGAAAAAACGGTGATGCCTGCATCGCGCGCACGAATTGCCCGCGCATACGCGCCACTTTCGATGGTCGCCACCGTACCAATAACGCCAATGCGTCGTGCCTTAGTAACTTGCACCGCCGCCCGCGCGCCCGGCTCAACCACCCCAATAACAGGAATTGCAAGCGCACGCTGTACCGCCTCAAGGGCGGCAGCCGTTGCCGAATTGCAGGCGATAACAATAAGCTTGACGTTTTGCTTAACGAGCCAGTGCGATATTTGAAGCGCAAACGTTTTTACTTCCTCAAGCGAACGCGGACCATACGGACACCGCTCCGTGTCGCCAAAATAATAGATGGATTCGTGCGGGAGAGAGTCGGCGATTGCGCGCGCAACCGTAAAACCCCCAACGCCCGAATCAAACACCCCTATTGGAAGCGAACTATGAGCACACAAGGCACCAGTGTCACCCTGCTCAATTGTAGTGGTAGCGTGCGATTCAACAGCTGTATTCTTCATGTTTATCAGTATAGCACCATTTTTTGTATCATTTTCGCCCTTTGGAGGATTTGTGGGCACGTGCGCCACCGTGGATATGCTACCAGAGTGGTATTATCAGGCTCAGGCACAAAACAAACGGTGGACACAAGGGTAACCAAGAAAAACAAAACAAAGATTTAAGGAGAAAAACCATGAGTTTCTTATCACAATTATTATCCGGCGGAGCAGGCGGAGTTATTTCTGCTCAAGAAGCACACGAGCGCATAGCTGCTGCACAGGCACAAGGCGAGGAGCTTATTGTGCTTGACGTTCGTACACCAGCGGAGTATCGGCAGGTGAGAATACCGGGTGCAGTGCTGCTTCCCGTTGACGAACTCTCTCGCCGTGCGAGCACCGAGCTTCCCAACAAAGACGTGCCCATCTTGGTATATTGCCAAAGTGGCGGACGGGCTGGCAATGCCGTTTCTCAGCTTAAATCCTTGGGCTACAGCGATGTTGTAAGCTTTGGGGGCATTATGCAATGGCCCTTTGAAACGGTGAGTGGCTAGCACGCAAAAGGTGGCAAGACGGCACGGGCAAGCGCGCAAAAGATGGCAAAGCGAGGGTTGCAGGCGAGGCTCTAAGGTCAGGGCTGTAAGGTCAGGGCTGTAAGGTCAGGGTGTAAGGTCAGGGCTCTACAGGGTGTAGGGCAACGCAAGCAAACAAGCAAACGGTTGCAAGACGGCGCAAGCAAACAAGCAAAATAGGGCTAAAGGGAGGAAGCACGGTGGAAAAAGCAAAAAAGGTAGTTATTGTTGGTGGCGTTGCCGGCGGAGCATCTGCGGCAGCACGGCTCAGACGGCTTGATGAATCTGCAGAAATTATCATGCTTGAGCGTGGAGGGCATATCTCGTTTGCAAACTGCGGGCTTCCCTATTTTATCGGCGAGGAAATCACCGATAAAAGCGAACTTACCCTGCAAACGCCCGAGAGCTTCAACGCTCGGTTCAACGTAGACGTACGGGTGCAAAACGAGGCAACAGCCATAAATCGCACCGAGAAAACCGTTACCGTCAAAGACCTGCATACTAACAAAAGCTACACCGAAAGCTACGACTACCTTATTTTATCCCCGGGGGCTTCTCCCTTGGTTTCTCCTATTGAAGGCGCCGATGCTCCCGAAGTCAAGGCTAAGATTTTTACCCTGCGCGACATTCCCGACACCCTAAAAATCAAAAACTTTGTTGATAACGAGAAGCCCACCAGCGCACTGGTAATTGGCGGCGGTTATATTGGCATCGAAATGGCCGAAAATCTTGCTCGACGGGGGCTTGCGGTTACCGTGGTGCAGAGAAGCAACCAGATAATTGCGCCGCTGGATTTTGATATGGCGTGTGGCGTTCATAATTACATCAGGCAGCAAGGCATTGACCTACGTCTTGAGGAAACCGCACAAAGCATTCATGATAAAAACGGGCGACTTGCCGTCGAGCTCAAGGGTGGCGAGCTTATTGCCGATATGCTCATAATGGCGGTGGGCGTTGTACCAGAAAGCTCGCTTGCGCAAACGGCAGAGCTTGCGGTAAACGAGAAGGGCGCCATTGTTGTTAACGAGCGTATGCAAACCTCTGACGAGAGCATCTATGCCGTGGGCGATGCCGTTGAGATAACTGAGTTTGTTACCGAGCAAAAAGCTGTTATCCCACTGGCAGGTCCCGCAAACAAACAAGGGCGCATTGCGGCGGACAATATCTGTGGCTTGTCCTCAACCTTTGAAGGAACACAAGGCTCAACGATTTTGCGTGCCTTTGATATGACCATTGCTGCCACGGGCATTAACGAAAAAACAGCGCAGCGCCTTGAACTCAACTACGACAAAGTGTTTACGCACTCGGCAAGTCACGCTGGTTATTATCCCGGCGCTCAAATGATGACTATCAAAACTCTGTTTGAAAAAGAAACAGGCAAGATACTTGGTGCGCAAATTGTTGGTTTTGAAGGAGTGGACAAACGCTGCGACGTGCTGGCAACGGCCCTGCGTGCAAATATGACTGCCTCTGATTTGGCAGAACTTGAGCTTTGTTATGCGCCCCCCTATTCTTCGGCAAAAGACCCCGTTAATATGGTGGGTTTTGTTATTGAAAACCAACTCTCGGGCAAAGCCAAGAGCTTTCACTGGCACGAGGTCGAATCTTTGCCGCAAGACGGCAGTGTTACTCTGCTTGACATACGAACACAAGGTGAGTTTGCCAAGGGCAGTATTAAGGGTTTTGCTAACATTCCCCTTGACGAGCTTCGCGAGCGCTTGGGCGAACTTGATGTCAACAAAAAGGTGTATGTTACTTGTCAAATTGGGCTGCGCGGATATATCGCCGCACGGATACTCATGCAGCACGGCTTTGATGCGTACAACTTGAGCGGCGGTTATCGGCTCTATCAAAGCATTTTTGGTGGGTGTAAGGCAACCTGCACCGACTGAGCCTCGAGAAGCTTGCCAAACAACTAACCGAGATATTCAGCTCTACGTACCCATCTTGCCCGCTCGTGCTGCCACTTGCTCCTGCGCGCCACGCATGATACACTACCTCTCCGCACTTTGATGCACTTTGATGCGCAATAACGCATTGTTCCGCACTTTTCGTAGTGCTGCACTTTGATAGAGCCCTTATTTGGGACGAAGCCGGGGGCGACTGGTTTCGACATACAAGTTTTGAGCAAGGAAGCAGGTCGTGGTCTCCTCGCCACGTTAAACAGGGGTACTGTCAAGTTAATTGGCAACAAGAACTATGCTCTCGCTGCCTAGATTGAGCAGCGACGTCAACGCGAGATAATCCCCGCTCTCGCCACGACGACATTTTAGGGGAATGCTCCTGAGTACGTAGTTGGTATGACTCAGGCTAAGATTGAACCAACTGGGGATATGCCCGTCCGTCGGCAAACCAGCATATCCTAAGATTCGAGCGCCGACTGAGCCTGGAGAAGCTTGCAATGAGCGTGTATGGACCGGAGTTCGATTCTCCGCGCCTCCACCATTATTCTCTGTTATTATTGTCATATAATCATCAGACAAAATCAGACTAAAAATCACAGACTAACGAAAGCTAAAAGGACTACGTTAGGAAACTGCCCATGCCCCTGATTATTAACATACAAGAAAAACAAGCCTCATGGATTATCTTGCCTTAAGTCTTATTGCGCTTGGTCTTGCGATGGATGCCTTTACGGTAACCATCTGCAACGGTATGGCAATCAAGGAAGTGCGCCTCAAGCATGCCTTGGCTTTTGGGTTCATGTTTGGTGGGCTGCAAATGCTTATGACCATCATCGGCTCTTTTATGGGGAGCAGCTTTACGGGGTTTATTGAAAGTATTGAACACTGGGTAGCTTTTATACTACTTGCCGCTATTGGAGGCAAAAAACTGTATGATGCCTTTAGGGATAAAAGCACAAAAGCGAGCGCAAGCGAACATGGCATAGCAATTGGAACCCTCTTTTTCTTAGGAATTGCCACCAGCATAGATGCGCTTGCTGTTGGCATTAGTATTGCGCTGACGGGCTGGAATATCTGGGGTGCCGCAGTGATTTTTGGCGTAGTTACCTTTGCGTTCGCTTTCTTTGGGATTTTAATAGGCAAGCGGTTTGGAAAACGTTTTGAGAAAATCGCAGCCGCTGCTGGTGGCATTATCCTGATTATTATCGCATTGAGGATACCAATTGAGCCTTTGCTTATACAGCTATTTGAGCAAATCTTTTGACGTTACAACCATTCCCGTCTTTGGAGGAGCTGCAAGCCGTATGACAAAGAAAAACCCTGCGAACATGAATTAGGGGCGTGCGAACCTAATGGACTATCTTGCCGTGTTTCTTGTTGCCCTTGGGCTTGCCATGGATGCGTTTGCCGTGTCCATTTGTAACGGCATTGCAATTAAAAACATACGCCTCAAACACGCACTTGCTTTTGGGCTCATGTTTGGTGGGCTGCAGATGCTCATGCCCATAATCGGTTTCTTTCTAGGCAGCACGTTTAGTAGCTATATAGAAAATGTTGATCATTGGGTTGCCTTTGGACTGCTGGGTGCTATTGGCGGCAAAATGCTGATCGATACCTTTAGAAAAGGTGATGAGGAGGCTGTCGCAAACGAGCAGGGCATCACCTTAGGAAAGCTTTTTGTCCTCGGAATTGCCACCAGCATAGATGCGCTTGCTGTTGGCATTAGCATTGCACTGACGGGCTGGAATATCTGGACTTCTGCGTTGGTTATTGGTGCAGTCGCTTTTGCGCTCTCGTTTTTTGGAGTGCTGGCAGGCAAGCAACTAGGAGTGCGCTTTGAGAAAAATGCGGGTAGAGTTGGTGGCATTATTTTGATTGGCATTGGTATCAAGATATTGCTCGAGCATCTGCTCGGATAGATGAACAGTCTAAGCAGTCTGAACAATCTGTTTTAAGGACTTTTGATAGTGAAAGACCCCCGGCGTGCCGGGGGTCTAAAAACTTTACACAAAGCTTTTCTCAAACAAAGTTATTTGAGTGTTACGGCAGCGCCAGCTTCCTCAAGTTTAGCCTTTGCCTCATCGGCCTTTGCCTTGTCAGCACCCTCAACGAGCGTTGAAGGAGTGCCCTCAACAGCGTCTTTTGCCTCTTTAAGACCAAGACCTGTGATGTCGCGAACAGCCTTAATAACAGCAATCTTGTTGTCGCCAAAGCCCTCGAGAACAACGTCAAAGTTGGTTTTCTCCTCAGCGTCATCAGCGCCACCGCCAGCAGCAGGTGCAGCAGCAACAGCAACAGGAGCAGCAGCAGAAACGCCAAATACTTCCTCAAGATCCTTTACAAGCTCTGAAAGCTCAAGTGCGGGCATAGCCTTTAGTGCCTCAATAATATCCTCTTTTTTAATAGCAGCCATAATAGCTTCCTTTCAATAGTTTTGGGCGTAGCACCTCATTTTTGGTGTCGCACCCGTTTCATGTCAAATTACTAACGTACGTACAGTTTTAGCTCCACTAAGCAGCTACGCAGCCTTGCTGTCTGAAACCGCCTGCAAAGTTCGTACAAACTTCTCGGCAGGGCCAGAAAGCACGCGCACCAAACCAGTTGCAGGGTTTGAAATAGTACCCAGCAGCTTGGCGATAAGCTCCTCGCGCGAAGGCAAATCGGCAATAGCCTTAATTTGCGTTGCGGTTACAACGTCATTGTTGAACAATCCGCCTTTAATCTCAAGCGCTTCGTTCTCTTTTGCAAAACTTTTGAGCGTCTTTGCTGAAGCAACAGGATCGCCCGAAACAAACACAAAAGCCGAGGGGCCCTCAAGCACCTCTCCAAGCGACGGAAGCTCAAGTTCACTTAAAGCACGCTCCGTAAAAGAGTTTTTGTAAACCTTGATTGACGCGTCTTGCGCACGAATAAGCCTGCGCATCTCCTCGGACTGTTTAACCGTCAAACCACGATAATCAACAACCCAAATAGCGTCCGCAGCCTCAATCTCGTCCTTAATTTTCGCAACGAGTTTTACCTTATCTGCATTTGGCATATAACACCTCCTCACATACAAAACGACCTTCGCTACCAAGAGTGAAGGCCGTCAATATCTGAGAAGTAGTCCTTGCGGAGAAATCTCTAAAGCGACCACCTCGGCGGGCGGAACCTCAGTTCCATTACGCTTTTGCAAGCACCGGCTGTCTTAGGTAGCAAGTATATTCCATTACGTACTTAACGAACATGAATAGTATGACGCATCTGCGCCGTAGAGTCAAATACTAATATGGCAACTTTGCGGGGTATGCTACAATCCACCTATAATAACCGTGTATCTGGCGCACGACGGGCGGACGAGCGGGCGCAAGAGCCTGTTGCGTGCAGGACAAAAGAGCCTGCCATGCGCAGGACGAGAGAAACGAGGTGGGATATGTTCTGCTCAAAATGCGGAGAACAAGTTCAAGATGATGGAAAGTTTTGTCAAAGTTGCGGACAACCAACTGCAGGGATAGCTGAGGTGGCAGTTGCTCCGCAATCCTTTGCACCTCCGGCGGCAGGGCAAGCCCCAGCGGCAGGTCAGACGGTAGCAGTAGTGTCGGCTCGAGGGCTCCTCAAAACCATCGCTGGCATAGGCGGCATTCTTGCCATCATCTTTATGTTTTTGCCGTGGGTGAGTTTATCCTGGGTCTTTGGAAATAAGCCCGCGTTTATGTGGAATCCAGTAGAACTTTTCGACCTCTTTCGAATGATTTCGAACGATAGCGCAGCCCCCGTGCTGGTCTTGGTATTTTTTGCGTTCTGGACTGTTTCTTTTATCATGATTATTGTGGGACTGATTATGGTCTTTGTGAAGTCACATAAAGCAGTTCTTATGACAGGTTTGGCTTTAGCTGCTATAACAGCGTTAGCTTGGCTAATTTTCTTAGCGTTGATTAACAATGACGTGGCTTCCATTTTTTCCCAATCCCAGTATTCACTGTTTGAGTTATTTGGATCAGGCATTTTTGTGGTGCCCATTGGTCCAGTGGCAACAGCAATTACCGCAGTGATAACAACAATTCTCGTTGGTATTTTTGGGCGCAAGAAAAAAGTTCTTTAGGATAAAACAGCAGAACTAAAAACTGCTGAGAAGCACAGAGGCGGGGGGGGGGGGGGGGCCCGCCCCCCCCCCCCCACACAACCCCCAACCCACAAAAAAAAAAAATTTTTTTTTTTCTTTTCTTTTGCCACCCCCCCACCTCGCACAGGGCACACGG
>Ga0082212_10000121_pt1 | contig 117726 bp, 123 predicted proteins | sample TergutNt197P3_FD_71548 | JGI IMG/M metagenome (GOLD analysis project Ga0082212, IMG submission 71548) | Neocapritermes taracua P3 segment gut microbial communities from Petit-Saut dam, French Guiana - Nt197 P3 | ecosystem: Host-associated > Arthropoda: Insects > Digestive system > Gut ...
TGTCGTCTTTTATTGGGAAGCCGGCTTTCGAAGAAATATGCAGACAATATGTTATCCGTCAGAATAAGCTAAAAACCTTACCTTTTTTAGCTTCGGATATTGGGATTTGGTGGGGGAGCGACAGCCGTAAAAAAACAAACGCTGATTTTGATGTGGTGGCGGACAACAGACTTGAGAAAAAGATTCTTCTGTGTGAATGTAAGTGGAAGACTTCCTTGATTGATGTGATGGAGGTCAAGAAACTCATGTCAAAAACCTATTTAATGCCGGACTATGATAACTATCATTTTATGTTTTTTTCAAAGTCATCATACAGTGCCGAATCAAAACGGTTAGAGCATGAAAGTGATAATCTGACGCTGGTGACGCTGGATATGTTGTTTGAGTGAAGAAAAGATAGGATGTGTAAACATGGCTGTTTCCGTGGGGCATATTGCCCGGATCATTGAGGAGAAAGCGCCAAAATCCTGGGCGGCAGAGTGGGATAATGTGGGGTTGTTGGTGGGCGATTATGCTCAAAAGGTAGACAAGGTTCTGGTGGCGCTTGACGGGACCCGGGATGTGGTGGAGGAAGCTGAGGGGGTTGGGGCGCAGCTGATTGTAGCCCATCATCCGTTGATGTTTACCCCTCTGAAAAACTTGCGGGATGATAATCGGCAGGCACGGATTCCTTTAGCGCTGCTGCGGAGTCATATCGCCTATTACGCGGCTCATACGAATCTGGATCAGTCGGAGTTTTCGCCGAGTCTGAGCTTGGCCAAGCTTGTTGGGGTTTCCCGGCCGGAACTCTTGGACAGTACGGCGGAACAGCTGTATAAAATAGCCACCTTTGTTCCTGTGGCGGATGCGGAAGTTTTACGGAAAAAATTGGCTCAGGCGGGTGTGGGCAAGGGGTTTGCCAGCGGGGATCATGGAGAATGCTATGAGGAATGTTTCTTCCAGGTTCAGGGGCAGGGAATGTTCCGGGCCACAGTGGGAGCGGATCCCGCCGTCGGCCGGGTGGGGGAGCTGACTCAGGTGGATGAGATCAGGCTGGAAAGTATTGTGGAGGAGCGGTATTTGTCCCGCGCGGTGCGGACTTTACAGAAAGATCATCCTTATGAGGAACCGGCCTTTGATGTGATCAAGCAGGAAACGCCAGGCAGGCTTCATGGGTATGGGGCTGTGGGGGAACTGGCTGAAGCTGTGCCGCTGGGGGTTTTGTGGACTGAGTTTCTGGAAAAATTGCCGGGGTATCTGGGCCGGGAGTATGATATATCCGCGGTGCGTGTGACGGGGGACTTTGGCCAGCCTATCAGGAAAGTGGCTGTGGCCAACGGAAGCGCCGGGTCTTTTTTGCCGGCGGTTCTGGGCCGGGGGGCGGATCTTTTCATAACGGGAGATCTGAGTTACCATCAGGTTCTTGATGCCCTGGAGGAGGGCATAGCGGTTATTGAAATGGGGCACTTTCTCAGCGAGATTCCTATGATGCAGAGCCTGAGGGATTTTTTGACCCAGCGAAAAGAATTGGCTCAGGTGGAATGGGTGATGAGCCGGAAAAATAAGGGACTGTGGGAAAGGATTTAGAAGGATATCGCTCAATATCTATCAATATTTATCAATATCTATCAATAGATATTGATAAATATTGATAAATATTGAGCGATATTGATAGATCTTGAGCAGTTATGTTCTGCGGTGTATTCGGCAGTTGACTTCTCTGGTCAAATCCGGTACGCTGTTTACCAGCGAAGTCAGTCAGATGATCGCGGGGACAAGTTCTGCAAAGACGTTTCTGAGGAAAGTCCGAGCTCCACAGGGCAGGGTGCCGGGTAACGCCCGGTAGGGGTGACCCTAAGGAAAGTGCAACAGAGATATACCGCCGTGGGATTTCAAGAATTGACTTCTTGGATTCTGCGGTAAGGGTGGAAAGGCGAGGTAAGAGCTCACCGGCGGCTAGGTAACTGGTCGGCCCTGCAAACCCCACCTGGAGCAAGACCAAATAGGGGAACGATGGAGTGGCCCGCTCCGTTCCCGGGTTAGGTCGCATGAGGCTGGCGGTAACGTCAGTCCTAGAGAGATGATCATCGCTTCGCAAAGTTGAGGAATCAACTGCATTGGGGTATCTGCGTTGGGGTATGACCCACGTTGGGGCGCCCCTTGCGTTGAGATACCGACTGCGAGGAACAGAACTCGGCTTATAGACTGGCTTCGCTTTTATGAGTCCCTTATGGACTTTTGAGGAGAGGTGTTTATGGAGAAACGAAAGAGGTGGGCGTCTGATATTTTGAACAAATTTTTGGATAAAATTATAGACCGGATTTTGACGCTCGTTATTTCTGTCGTGATCGTTCCGTGGATCATGTCGTTGGCCGGGATTTTTTCCTTGGCCGGAGTGTTTTCTCTTGTAAAAGTCACAGAGGAGAATAATTCTTTTTATTGGATTGTGCTTTTTGTGGCAATGCTTATCATCACCATATCCGCAAGTACTGTTTTATCCATATTCCTATATAGAAAATTAAAAAGAATTTACAGAAGGCATGAGTTCAAATTTGGAGTGTTTGAATCTGAATTAAACTTCCCGATAAGCGGAGATTATATAACTCAAAATATATATTTTACCTATCGGGTTCTCTGTGATAAATTAAATTCTATTCCTCATTGTTTTGTATGGACAGGGGGAGGCATCAAAAATGTCAGGCTGGACAATGAATCTGAAGAAAGAGGATATGCTTTGGATCTATCACGTTTGCATGAAAAACTATCGGTCATAAAAATAAATTTCCCGGAAACAAAATTTCGCGACGATACAGGTGAGATAAGATTTATCATGGATTTAGAGCGAGGGGAGGACATGAAACCTTGCTTGCGGAAGAATATGAATTTCCAAACGGACACGCTGACCTTGCGTGTCAGAGCTCCCAATGGACTCATCAAAAATGCGAAACCCTATGCCTATACGTCTCTCGAAAATAAAGAGATTAGATTAGATGAAGAAAAATTAACGAAGAAAGAGTCCCATCCTGAGATCAAAGAATATGAGTACAAAGAAGAAGATCCAATCCTATCGTATTCTTACGCAATTAGATGGTCTTTTGAATAAAAGTGTTGAATTTGGGGCAGTATAAAGGACGTTTCGGTCGTGGCTTTCTTTTGTGCAGCTTAACCCTTAGATCGGTGTGGCAGCCTGAATCTTGACTTGTAATGCCATTCTTGATATAGTTGCCATAGGTTGTCCTTTTTCATAGGATGTTATAGAAAGATTAATAGAATAACAGAAGGGTTTGGGTGAATGAAATGTTTGAAGATTAGATGATCCAAAACTATTCTGACTTTGAGTTACAGTCCCTTAACATGGGGGATCAACATCATAAGGGCAGGAGCCTGTCGTGCTAACAAATCCGTTTGTGTTTTGTTAGCATTTTTATTTTTTTTGAGAATGAGTGCCGGAGAAATGGAGAATAGTAAATAGGGATCTTTATATAGGCATGCGATCTTTATATAGGGAATGAAAGGAAGAGGCGGATATGCTTGGGGGAACGATAAAAAGGAAGTTTTGGGGGAGAGGATCCCTGCTTTGTATAGGGACTCTTTTGGGTCTTCTGATCAGCGTTTTGGGAGCACTATGGGGACTCAATGGATGGCTGGCGGCTTATCAAGGGGCCGAGGGATGGGCTGGAAAAAACGGATCGGCGGGCAAAAATGGAGTGCCTGAGGAAACCCTTGCGGAAAGTTCTGTACTGCGAGATCCTCCTAAGAAGGCGGATAAAAATGATAGTGTCATTGTGGAAGAGGTGCGCGGTATCATTCAAACGCAGTATCCGTTGGAAATCCCGCCTGGCGTTATGGACGCCGCGTCTATTGATGATATGCTGCTCGCGCTGGGAGATCCTTACGCGTGCTATATGACACAGCGGGAATTTACGGATCTCATGGATGTTATCAATATGTCCTTTGAAGGGATTGGTGTGGCTTTGGAAGCCCACAGGGATGGCCTGGTGGTTTCGAAAGTCTATCAAGGGAGTTCTGCGGCGGAAGCAGGGCTGTGTCCCGGCGATGTTATTGTGAGTGTGGATGGTATAGATTTTGGGGGTATGAGCCTGGGAGAATCCCTCTCTCTCCTGAAAGGAAAAGCGGGGACTTGGATAGAACTGAGTTACTGCCGCGGGACGGAACGGATGACGGCGCATCTCGAGCGCCGGGTTGTCATCTTGCCTCAAGTGGAGGGGGAGATTTCCGGGTCAGTGGGCTATATTACCTTATCTTCTTTTGGGGCGGATGTGGATCAGGAGTTTCTGAAGGTGGTACAGACACTGCGCGGTCAGGGGGCCGAGTCCTGGATTCTTGACTTGAGAGGTAATGGAGGAGGTTTGGTGGAGTCGGCTTTGACGATGCTGGGGTTCTTTATTGGGGACAGTGATGCTGTCCTGTGGCAAACATCCAAGGAAACGGCTATGGAGAAGGCTGTTCGTCAGGCAGTGTCTCTAGATGAGCCCCTGATTATCTTGTCCAATGAGATGACAGCCAGTGCCTCGGAAATTGTCATTGGAGCGTTAAGGGATTATGAGAAAGCTTCTGTCTTGGGCGGAAGGTCATATGGGTCAGGGCGGTTTAAGCAGATTTACTCGCTGTCTAATGGCGATTATTTTATGATGACGGTTTCACAATTTCTTACGCCGATACATAAAGTTCCTGTGGACTTTGTGGGGCTGGCTCCGGATATCCGGCTTTCTGACGAAGATGCGGAGAAGGCGGCGATGCTTCTGTTAAAAAGTGGAACGGACCAGGACAAGGAAAAGGCCCAGGACAAGGCCCAGGACAAGGCCCAGGACAAGACCCAGGATCAGACAGGGTATCTCAAATGGGAGATAGGCGCGCAGTCTTTCTGTGTGAATTTGGCCGACTGGCGCAAGGAAGATAATTGGCGTGTGGGACAGACGTTAATGGATCAGTGTTTCGGAAGCACGCTGATGAGTGTAGGCAGCGTTCAGGGCTGGCTGCCTATAAGTGAGGAGGATCTGGCGGATAGGTGGCGGATCTATTATCCGGGTTATCAGCTTTTAGGGTTTCGGGATATGGCTGAAACGGAACCGATTCTGATAGAAACGTCTTTGCCGGAGGGTTTGGAGTCTTGTTTGGATCATGCTGAACTCATTGATGAGGCCAGCGGCCGCAGGATAGATGTGCGGTGTATTTTGAAGGATCAGGGGTTGGAGGTTTCCCCCCAGGAGGGGTTGGCCTCTGATGGCGTCTATTGGTTGATTATTGAAAATGGAGAGGGGCAGGGAGGCATTGGAGTTTTGAATGGGGTGGAACCGGTGGAACCTTGAATGAGTGGATCCTTGGCCATGTTCATGTGAATAGTTTATCGTATTTCTGCTGGGGCAGCAAAGGTTGGTATAATGAAACAGAACTTATCTTATACTTTTTGTTTTTCTGGAGGGGATGATATATGGAATGGCTCATCGGGAAAATTATCGGCATTTTCTTCATTATTTTTATCGGTTATGCCACAACCAAAATAGGCTGGATTCAGCCTATCGCCACCAAATCCCTCAATAAGATCCTCCTCAATATCGCCTTGCCCAGCCTCATTCTTTACACGATAACCCATCAAGATATGCGGGAAGGGATTTGGCTTCTGATTTACTGGGTATTGGGCGCCCTTACTGTCGTTTATGCGGCTTCCACCCTCATTGGCCGTCTGTTAACAAAGCTGTGCCGGGTTGAGGATAACGACTGTGGCATTTATACCTATTCCTTGACCTATACAAACAATTCTTTTCTAGGGCTGCCTGTCGCGCAAATTATCTTTGGCACAGCCTCCGAAGGGTTTTTTCTGATGGTTATAGGTAGTATTCTAAGTATGTTTTTAATGTTTTCTATTGGTATCATGACTCTGACACAAAATCATGGACGAAAACGGACACTTAAAGAAACTCTTAACCTCATGTTAAATGTTCCTGTCTGTACAGCCTTGCTTGGCGTTGTTCTGCTGCTTCTGAATGTTCAGCTGCCTGCTGTAGTCAATGATATACTTTCTTTACTGGGCAGCATGGTGGCTCCGCTCTCTATGCTCATTATCGGTGTGCAATTAGCGAGAAGCCACGCCCGTGGCGTTTTCAGGGAAATAAGGTATTATGGGGTCGCAGTCCTGCGCCTGATCGCCATACCTGGGATCCTATATATCCTTCTGACATTACTCCACGCACCGCCACTGGCCACGGCTATCCTTGTCCTAACAGCAGCCATGCCTTCCGCAGTTGCAGTAGTCGTCTTCGCAGAAGAATATGGCAAGAATGCGGAACTCGCTGCGGGAATCGTGTTTATTACCACACTCTTTTCCATCATCACGCTGCCCGTTGCGCTGACACTGATGACCCCGCTTTTCAATGGCTAACGCGGGCTTTGCCCGCAAGTGGTCAGTGATCAGGGGTTAGTGGTCAGTATTGGATTTTCTTGTTTTTTATTGACACTTTGCGTCCCTAAGTGACTAAGAGCGATTTTTAGGAAATATCGTCGGAGTTGATCAGAGTTTAGGATTGTCATTCCCAGCCAATAGCTCATCTGCTATAATATATCGCAGGCACATATCATAGCAAGTGGGGCAACTCTCATGAAATGGTAGTATGTACCACGAACAAGGAGGATAACTAACATGGTTGATGAGCGGTTTGAATTGCTATCGCTTGTGTTTCGGCTTGCGGAAAGCCCGGGATATTGCGATAAGTTCACAGATTATCAACTTGAACTCTCTTCTGTATTTGATTCCTTCAAGAACCATGCTGCTGTCGTTTATGCCTCTAAGCTTCTGTTGGGGTATGATGCGGTTTTCAAGTTTTCGGTTCATATTGTTAAAGACGGTGACACCTTCATTTTCATGCCTGATATTGATTCTTTGTTGGAGGATGGACGATGGACACAGGAGTCTGCCGCGGAATTTCTGCCGCTGTTGAATGACTTTTACAAGCACGCAGAATTCTGCGGGTTTTTCGAAGCCCATGTGCCCTTTTATAATAGCGAAACCCAGAGTTTTATAGAAAATACCTATTCCGCCTTGGATTTGGAATGGTTTCGGCCCTATGCCAATCCGGAGAATTTGCGCTGTATTATTACCCCTTCCTCAAGCAGACAAAACAACTCTGCAACTGTGAATCACAAAATTGTCTATGGCGCGGTATGTCCGAATGTAAGCACCAGAACTCTTGTTCACGAATATTGCCATAGTTTTGCGAATCCTATGGCTTTATCATGGTACGCCGATAATGCTGAGTTTAGGCAGTGGTGCGATGATTCTGTAAACACTGAAGCGTGGCCGATGTATTCAACTGGCGATATTATGGCGAGAGAATATGTGACTCGCGGGTATGAAGTCTTGTATATGGTTGAACATAGTAAGATTCCGTTGCCGTTTCTGCTGGCGTGGCACCAGGGTTTAGGCTTTTCTTATATAGAAGATGTATACGCGATGATCACACCCCATGTGAAGATGGAAGCCGATGCTGACAAAATCAGGGCGATTCTGGGCGTCTCATATGAAATGGGGCCGGAACAGAAAACGACTCTTGAGGATAGAAATATAACATGGCGCTGCTTGGCTCTATCAGAGCCGCTGCCCTACGACTTTCATCCTTCCGTGACGTATTGCGGCAATATGATTCCCAGCCAGACAGGAGATGTGATGTATGTGGATGACGCATACTTGCGGTTTGATATTGGGGAAGCTAAACTTCAAGAGAATAAGGGAATGCGGCTGTATTACCGGATATCTGTGAAGAATAAGGCTGGGAGGTGCTTTCATGGAAGAATTTGATGATGTGGCGGCGAAGAAAATTGACGCCTTGTTGAGGGTGATCTCTGAAGCGGATAAATTCGGAAAAACCCCTGATATATTATTGGATGAGGAACTTGACGCGGTTACCGGGGGAGTTGCGATCCCCGATTATCAGAGGTTTTTGCAGTATGTCCGTGAGCGCAGAGAGAAAGAACAAGATGAATAATTGAGTGTACAAAACGGCTTCGTGGTAGTTTTTAATTTTAAGACAGGAGCAAGAAACAGGATAAAGCCGGGGAGGGTTATTTCGTGCCATCCCCAGCTTTACTTCTAATTCGATGAACAGCAATGGGCGATAGGTGAAACGGGGACGGAGGGGCTTACGAAGGGATCTGTGGGGAGGGTTGAGGCTCTTGTGCTTGCGTTGGCGGCTGTGGATTTTGTGTCTGGATATAATCCTGGGGATACCCCTGAGGATACCCTTGAGGATAGCTTTGGGGAGGGACCTGAGGAGGGGTCTGGGGAGGGGTCTGAGGAGTAGGGGGAACCGGATAAGCTGCTTGAGGGGGTCCAACATTCGGAACGGCCTGATGGGCGGCTGCGGTTCCAATGCCGGCGCCAATGCCGGCGGCGGCGATCCCTGCGGCGCCGGCTCCTGCGGCGCCCAGCTCCTGGGCAGCCGCTGCCGGATTCACACCGGGGGCGATGCTGTCCAAGGGAGCGGCGGGAGTTTTGCCGAAACGACCGCGGAAAATCCCTCCGATTTTTCTCTGCACAAAGCCGCCGGCTTTTTTGGCATAGGAGCCGGCTTTGTTGAAAGCGCCTTTTGCGAAATCACCCTGAGTAAGCCGGGAACGAAAATCGTCTTTGACTTTCAGGACAATGGGGCCTTGAGGGCAGGCTTGAATTTTGCGTGGATCTTCAATGGAGATGACAACACGGGTATAATTGGAGAGGGGGACAGGGCTGCGGAAAGACAGATGGCAGGCCCCGTCTCTGGAGGGAGTCATTTTTCCGGCGGCAAAGCCTTGTTGGCCTTTTTTGTCAACGAGATAGGCTACATAGGCGGCCGAGGGGGTGTTGACAAATGTGGCGGGTGGGGGCAGTGAGGCCACAACCATCAATTGGAGTTCTCCGGATATGGTGGCGATGCCGCTTCCCGGGAATCCTTGCGTGGCCTCTAGTGTGTACTGTCTGACCCCTGAGGCGTTCATGGGAGACGGAGCTATCGGGGGAGTCATCTGACCGTAGCCGGAACCGTAGCCAGAACCGTAGCCGAAACCAGAGCCGAAACCAGAACCGAAACCGGCGCCGAGACCGGACTGACCGAAACTGGATCTGATTTGATTGAAGGTAGTGGGGCGGCGGGGGGCGGATCCGGGCTGTCCTTGCATATAAGGAGACATTTGAGGGGCCATCTGGTTGGATCCCGGTCTTGAGGGGCCGGCCTGGTCGGGCTGACCGGGTATTTGAGGTCCCATGGCGTATGGCTGCCGGAATGATTGCGGAGATTGTCCAAAGGGATTTTTCTGGATCGAAATGTTGATCTCCTCCCAACATAAAACTGTTTAGGGAAAGTATAGAGCTACCTCATCATATGATTTTCCTGTTGCGATGTTACATGACATAAATAGAGGACAAAAATAATTTCAAAATCGTTGGTGATTTTGAAATTATTTTTGTCCTCTATTTATCTATTTATCATCGGTTACATATGGAATTTCATTATCGCGTATGCTAAGATATAGACAGAGAGGAGAGATGTCAGATGAGTGCAGCGATTGCTTTTGTTGTCATCCTCATAGGGATTCTGCTGATTAGCGCTGAGATCTTTTTGTTGACGGGGACAAGCGTATCTGGGATTGCCGGGATTGCCTTGGTTTTGTTTGGTATTTGGCTATTTTCGGATAGTTTGCTCCAAGGAGCCTTGATTTTTATCATTGTCACGATTGTTGTGGCCGCACTTCTCGTGGTTGGCCATTATACGGGGCACTTGAGGCGCATGTGGCGGAGATTTTCGCTGCGGTCTGAGCAGAGGAATGATGAGGGGTATGTGGCGCCGGATCCCGGATATCAGAAATATCTGCATAAGGATGGTCACGCGATGACGGTTTTGCGTCCGGCGGGGACGGCCATGATTGACGGAGATCGTTTGGATGTTGTGACAGAAGGGGACTATATTGGGCAGGGCGAAGCTGTTCGTGTCGTTGCCGTAGAAGGTGTCCGGATTATTGTTGGCAGACTCTGAGAGATCCCCTATGTCACAGGGTAAGATGTCACAGGGTCACATGATGTCATAGGGCAAAATGTGACAGGGTAAAATGATGTCACAGGGTAAAATGTGACAGGGTAAAAAAGGGAGGCTGGGTTATGTTTGTTGAAAGTTTATTTATTGTTGTCATTGGGATTATCGCGGCGATTATCCTTTTCGCCATTCTTTTTACGTTTATCCCGGTGGGTCTGTGGATTTCCGCTATGGCGGCGGGGGTGAATGTGGGGATTTTCAATCTGGTGGGGATGCGCCTCAGGCGTGTTCAGCCGATCCGTATTGTCACCCCTCTGATTAAAGCTCATAAAGCGGGCCTGAAACACACGTCGGCTCAACTTGAGGCTCATTACTTAGCGGGCGGGAATGTCGATAAAGTCATTAATGCTCTGATTGCCGCCGAACGGGCAGGGATCCCGCTGCCTTTTGAGCGCGCGGCAGCCATCGACTTGGCGGGCCGGGATGTCTTGGATGCTGTCCGGATGTCGGTTAATCCGAAGGTTATTGAAACGCCGATTGTTTCGGCGGTGGCGTCCAACGGGATTGAGCTTCGCGTTGTGGCCCGCGTGACGGTGCGTGCCAATATTGACCGTCTGGTCGGAGGGGCCGGAGAGGAAACGGTTTTGGCCCGGGTTGGGGAAGGTGTTGTCAGCAGTATCGGAAGCTCGGCGTCCCACAAGGATGTTTTGGAGAATCCGGATGTTGTGTCCAAGACGGTGCTGGCTAAAGGGCTTGATTCCGGGACGGCTTTTGAGATTTTGTCTATTGATATTGCCGATGTGGATGTGGGCAGAAATATTGGGGCTCAGCTGCAGACGGATCAGGCTGAGGCTGATAAGCGTATTGCTCAGGCGAAGGCCGAAGAACGCCGGGCTATGGCGGTGGCTCAGGAACAGGAGATGCGCGCCAGGGTTGAAGAAATGCGGGCGAAAGTGGTTCTGGCTGAAGCGGAAGTGCCTCTGGCGATGGCGGCCGCGCTGCGCGACGGTAACTTGGGGGTTATGGACTACTACAATCTCAAAAATATTGTTGCGGATACCCAGATGCGTGATACGATAGCCCGTTCCTCCTCTGATGATGGAAATACTAAGCCCCAGAAATAGATAGAGTGCCGGATCCAACAGGGGCTGTTGCGGAATTATTCGTTTTGCAGCAGCCTCCATAGGAGGTGAATCCCTTGAGTCCCGTAATAACCTTTATCATTATTGCGATTGTTCTGTACACTATTTTCAAGCCTAGAAGCAAACCGGATCGCACAAGTGATCCGACTGTGCCGCGCCCAGGATCGCACCCAGGACCGCACCCGGGATCGTACCCGGGATCGCACCCAGGGCCGCACTTTCCAGAGGAGGGGAACACACAGAGGAAGACTATGGTTGAACAAAGGATGAGGGAACAGGGAAAAGGACGAGAACAGGGGTTTTCGGAAAAGTCTGCCCTGGATGACAGATTTGGCGCCCGCAAAGCTGCGTTTAGGGCGCTTGACCCTGAACCTTCCCCCGTCATGTATAAAAAAGCTGCTGGTGGGACACTGTTAAGGATGGAACGCGCGAGCATTGTCCAGGGATTTATTTGGAGTCAGGTTTTAGGAGATCCGGCATGCAAGCGTCCTCCAGGCGCCTATAGACGTGGAGGGGTTCCATAGAGTGCGAAACAAGGAGGCCCCCTGTTATGGCTATGGCGAATGAGATTGGGAGTTCCATTCTTCTGAATAGTGGAACGAACGAGGCTGAGGTTGTTGAGTTCAGTATCCAAAATGTCATACTCGGCATCAACGTTGTTAAAGTTAGGGAGATTATTGTTCCGATTACTCCGGTGGAAATTCCTCTGGCTCATCCGTGTATGGAGGGAATTATTCAATTGCGTGGCGCTGTTATTCCTGTTATTGATTTGGCTAAATTCCTGCGCTTACCTCCTTCAGAAAATCCAAGCCAGGATAAATTTATTATTACAGAATTCAATCAAAGTAAATATGCTTTTCATGTTCATAATGTCCAGCGTATTCATCGGTTTTCCTGGTCGCGTATCGAAAAGCCTTCGGATATCAACCTGCATGAACAGAACTGTGTAACAGGGCTGATCAGGTTTGAGGAAAAGATGATATTGCTGCTGGATTTTGAGCGGATTATTTTGGAGATTTCTCCGGAAATAAACGAAGAGATTCATAAAGAACTTCAAGATTTGGCCGACCAAAATCCGGCCCAATCCACTAAGAGGATCATTATCGCGGAAGATTCCCCGATGCTGAGAAAGGTCTTGCAGGAGTACCTTCCGAAAGTGGGGTATAGCCAGCTCACGTTCTTTCAAAATGGGCAGGAGGCGTGGGATTATTTGTTGAAGGTTATAGAAAGGCATGGGAAAAATTATAGAGAAGAAGTGGATCTTGTAATCACGGATATTGAGATGCCTCAGATGGATGGCCATTATCTGACAAGAAATATCAAGGAGCATCCGATGCTTGCGGGTTTGCCTGTCATAATCTTTTCGTCTCTTATCACGGACGATTTACGCCACAAGGGTGAATCTGTCGGAGCGGACGCTCAAATCAGTAAACCTCAGCATGTGGAACTGGCGAAGGTGATCGGAGAGTTAACCTGAGGGTTGAAGATACAGTGTTGTTATTGTGTTATCATACATTTCTATTGCGGCTTCGTGGGGGGTTATTGCTCAGCGCGACAGCCGCCTTTTGTGTCCGTGTCCAGTATATGGCATATGGGGAATGAGATCAACAAAACGCTGGAAAATTAAAGGTGTATATTGATTTGGAAAGAAACCCCTTTATTGTCGAGCGGAAGGGACTTTAGTCCTATTGCAGGGGGGGTCAGGGCTGGCGATGCCGAGCAGGATGGGGATGCGTTCGCGTTCTTCGGGCGGCGCGGCCTGGAGGCATTCGTCGATGGCGGGTGCGGCCAGATCGACGACTTTATCCAGTCCTTCCCACCAATGGGGCAGATCGGCTTTCAACGAATAGGGATATAACGCCTCCAAAGCGTTGGGGAGCCTGAATAGAGTGGCTGTCCAGGCCGCCCAAAAACGGCAGGGTTCATCGTTATCTTCGAGATGGGCGCAGATTTGGGCTGCGAGGTCGCGGCGCAGTACGGAAATCATCGAAGACGATGCGGCGGACATTCTGCACATCATGCCCGCGATAGAACTGCCAAGGCAAGGCAAGAAAGATATTACCTATTACCGCAAAGTCTGGCAGCAGCGCATCGACCCAAAAGGAGGAGCGCTCCATACGATGCGCGACAAGTGAATGCCATTCTTGAAAATGCCAATAAAATCACATATAATATGGGTATAAGCGATAGGGATAAAAAATCAATAGAACAAGGGACTGTATGCCTATGGATATAGAATCTGTGGAAACATCACAACACACACATGAGCTGCTTGACCATGCGCTTGCGCAAATCACCAAGCAGCCCAAACGCCGGTATTCCCAGCAAGAAATTGACGAAGCCCGCGGTAACCTGGCCCTAATGAACGACCGAGTCTTTATGGTCACATTTTGTGATAACAAAAACAACCCCATCATCACAGGAATCGTCAACGCCCTGCGCAAGATCCACGCTCTTGCCCCAATCCCGCCCATAGAGCGGACAACAGTTCAAAACGTGTCGCTCATCGATGTCTTAGGCCGTGGAATGATCGGCGATTTGCTGGGCAAAGGCGCCTTTATCAACATCGCCATCGAAGTTCAAAAAGGCGCCCAAAACGACTACGCCGTCCGCGGCACACTCACCTCCAGCAACGCCATGCGCACACACTTCAAACCAGGGGATACTTTCACAGAAGCCCCGGATGTTATCGGGATCAATATTTTGGGATTCGCGCTGCCGGAACTGGCGAACAGGAAAATGTTTTGCTCCCGGATCATCCGGGCAGAATATGAAAGCAAAGAACCCTTTTTAGCCGAAAAGTATTCCGATTACTACATCGAGCTGCCGAAGCAGGACACTTGGACAAAAGAAAGTTTGCCGGAAGCATACCATGATTTATGGGATTCCGCGACACGAGGTCGCTTAACATATAGTTTACAAAGATAAAACCCGCAATTCCGTTTGCGGTAGCCTACCTTCACCTGCGTTGCCGGTAACAGCAAGGTGGGAAAGCTGAAGGGACAATGTAGCCCTGATAGTAATATCGCAGAGAAAATCGCGAGAGGATCTCAATGGCTGTTAGCAACAAACGGCTAGGGAGCTAGGCTCAGGTGGCATGGCTGGTAAATTCGAATCTCCGATAAATGTCGTAAAAATCAACAGGCCAAAACTGCTGACAGGCCTGAACCAAAACGGTACGCAGCTGGATAACTCACTGATCCCTTGAGTTACACGGACATAAAAGCTGCCGGCAGAAAGGAGAAGCCTAAACTACCTATGGCTGTATAGCCAGATGTGTTAAGCGGAACGTAGTAACCCCATATATCTCTCATGCCTGAATACCTGAAGAGCCGGGAGGTATGAGTAAGCCAACCGTGAGGAAGGCCGAACGATATGTGGGACTGGTAGAAATCCAGAAGCGAAGGCCGTCCTGTAATGGGACGGATAGGGGTTCAAAATTTGCCCCACGCGAAAGCGGGCAGACGGGAGAGTAGGTGCTCGATCACGAGAGAACCTGTCAAACCTTCGAAGGGAGAAAAGCAGATGAACGGTGCTCACGCAACGTGTGCGTCCCCCTATCAGAGTAAGGCTTGGGACCAGATCAACTGGGACCAGTGCCGAAAAATGATCAGAAAGCTACAGGCGCGTATCGTGAAGGCTATTCAGGGAGGCAGATGGGGAAAGGTGAAAGCCTTGCAGCATCTGTTAACCCACTCGTGGTCAGCTAAGGCTCTGGCAGTAAAACGAGTGACAGAGAACCGTGGCAAAAACACACCTGGGGTCGACAAAACCATATGGCCGACCAAGGAAACCAGATTCAAGGCGATATCCGCACTCAAACAGCGCGGGTATCAGCCAAAACCACTCAGACGGGTCTACATCCCAAAGGCAGGAAACAGCTATAAAATGCGCCCATTAAGCGTACCAACTATGTTCGATCGCGCGATGCAAACCTTATACAAGCTTGCATTGGAACCTATCGCCGAAACAACCGGAGATCCGAATTCATACGGATTTAGACCACACAGATCCACACATGACGCCATCTGCCAGTGCCATACATGCCTGTCACGGGACAAAAGCGCAAAGTGGATATTAGAAGGCGACATCAAAAGTGCATTCGACAACGTCAGTCATGATTGGATCATGGAAAACATCCCGATTGACAAGGTCATCTTAAGAAAGTTTATAAAATGCGGTTATATCGATACGGGAAAACTCTTTCCAACCGAACAGGGAACCGGCCAAGGGTCAGTCATTAGTCCTGTCATTTTTAACATGGTGCTGGATGGAATGGAGCCAGAAATCAAACGATTAGCCAAGAAGATCAAAGTGAGGGATCACAAGCATCCAAAGATCAACGTAATACGTTATGCGGATGATTTTGTGGTTACCGGCGACAACAGGGAGATCCTAGAACAAGAGATCAAACCACTCGTTGAAGAATTTCTTAGCAAACGCGGCCTGCACCTCTCGGAAGAAAAGACAATAATCACCCACATCGACGAAGGATTCGACTTCCTGGGATGGAATGTGCGAAAGTACAAGGGCAAACTGCTCATCAAACCCGCAAAGAAGAAGACGATCGCTTTTACAAACGAAATACGGGACGCCATCAAAAGCAAGAAAACTGCCAAACAGGAAAGCCTAATCAGAATACTGAATCCCAAAATAATAGGATGGGCGCACCACCACCGCAGAGTTTGTGCCAAAAAGACGTATTCTTGGGTAGATCATCAAATCTGGAACTGTCTATGGAAATGGGCAAAACGCAGACACCCGGACAAGGGTAAGAAATGGATTGCGGGAAAATACTTTCATCGTATTGGTGATAACAACTGGGTATTCAGTGTGAGAAACAACCCAGAAGGCCAATATCAGACACTCCATCTGGCTGCATCAACAAAGATTAGACGGCATGTCATGGTAAAATCTGCGTTGAATCCATTTGACAAAAACTGGTGGGGATATCTGGAGAACCGCAAGAAACGTAAATACAGGACAGAGGTTGGAGCCGCTGATCTCATTGTATAGCTGGTCTTACACTGCGTAAGGTTTACGAGGGCTTGAACCGTATGAAGCGAAAGTTTCACGTACGGCTCTGAGAAGGCTGAGGCGGTGGCAACACCGCCTTGGCTATTCGGCTGTGCTGCATTTTCAGAACCAAAACAAAAGATCTTGAGGAGGTCGCGCATATGCAAGCCATAACAAATCCTGACGCCCTGGAATTGCTGGAAGAAGTGAAGAAAACCGTGGCACCCAATGATTTTGTTGATGAAACACTGGATCGGAAGAGCGAGTTGGAACAATTGCGGAATTATATCATTAGGGAGAATCAGAAAGCCGCACAGAAAGCCGCACAGAAAGCCGCACAGGAAGCTGCAGAAGCCGCACAGGAAGCTGCAGAAGCCGCACAGGAAGCCGCACAAGCCGCACAAAAAACAGCGGAAGATCTATTGGTCTTGGCTCTTCAAGCCAATTCTCCTCATGATACTGTGGAAGCCATGCGGCGACGCACAGGGATTACAAAGGAGAGACTTGCAGAGTTAAGAGAGCAAGTGTAGGCAGATGACAGATTATGGAGTATAAGATTCTCATTGTAGACGACGAGCGCGAAATTGCCGACCTGGTTGAATTATACTTAAAAAACGAAAACTACACGGTTTTCAAGTTTTACTCCGCGCAAGAAGCGATGGACTGTATTGAAAATACGGACCTGGATCTTGCCATATTGGATATTATGATGCCGGGCATAACCGGTTTATCCATTTGCCAAAAGATACGGGAAACATACACCTATCCCGTCATTATGCTGACCGCCAAAGAAACGGAAACGGACAAAATCACAGGGCTTACCCTTGGCGCGGACGATTACGTCACAAAACCTTTTCGTCCTTTAGAATTGATGGCGCGGGTCAAAGCACAGCTAAGGCGCTATAAGAAATACAACGCCGCGCCGGCGCAAAAAGAGACTGTCCTTATTCATTCCGGCTTAGTGATAGATATAAACACCCATGCTTGTCTGCTCAATGAAAAGCCGCTCTCCCTCACTCCGACAGAGTTTTCAATCTTACGTATCCTCTGTGAACGCAAAGGAAATGTGGTGAGTTCGGAACACTTGTTTCACGAGATATGGGGGAACGAGTATTACGACAAAAATAACAATACCATTCCGATACACATACGGCACCTGCGCGAAAAGATGGGGGATACGGCGGATAATCCAAAATATATAAAAACCGTATGGGGAGTTGGGTATAAAATTGACATATAAATATAAACAGAAGCCGGACTATGCCATTTTGGAATGGAAAATTTATGGGAAAGTCGCCCTGATAGCTGTTGCCGCGCTGGTTACGGTCGTTGCGTTGCGCATGCTCGCAAGCAACAATAATATAGGTGATATTATTGTTCTCATTTTGGAAAAATACTTTAATATGTCGCCGGACGACGCCTTTGTGTTCTACCGGGGCCATATCCGCAGAAATCTTGATTATGTTATGTATGCGGCTGTGGCGGTTTTTTTTATTATTTTGTCACGCTTTCTGCTGTCGCAATTTGCAAAATACTTCAATGAAATTAGTAACGGCTTGGATAGACTGACTCTGGACACAGGTACGGACAGCGAGGCTGACATCAAGCTGTCTCCGGAGATGGTCTCCATGGAGCGCAAAATAAAAACCATTAAGCAAACCCTTGAGGAACGTGAACAGGAGGCAAGATTGGCCGAGCAGCGCAAAAATGATGTGGTGATGTACTTGGCTCACGATATTAAAACCCCCCTGACGTCAGTTATCGGTTATTTGAGTTTGCTGGATGAGGCGCCGGATATGCCGTTAGAACAAAAGATCAAGTACATTCATATCGGATTGGAAAAAGCACACCGGTTAGAAAAACTCATCAATGAGTTTTTTGAGATTACACAGTATAACTTACAGACAATCGCCTTATCCAAAAAAGACATTGACCTATATTATATGCTTGTGCAATTGGTGGACGAGGTTTATCCACAGCTTGTCGCCCATGGAAAAAAGGCGGTTATCCATGCTGCCGAGGATCTGGCTGTTCACGGCGACCCGGACAAATTGGCGCGGGCATTTAACAACATTTTGAAAAATGCTATTTTTTATGGTGAAGATAACAGTGTTATTGACATCACCGCGACCCAAAAGAAGGATGCTGTGAGTATCGAATTTAGAAACGCCGGGAGTGTTCCCCAAGATAAACTCCTCACAATATTTGATAAATTTTATCGCTTGAACGAAGCGCGGTCATCTGACACCGGCGGTGCGGGACTTGGGCTGGCCATTGCCAAGGAAATTGTTGTTTTGCATGGTGGCAGCATTAGGGCGGAAAGCGAAAACAACTCTACACGATTTAGAGTTGAGCTTCCTGCCAACGAAACGATGGTGCTCTTTGACCACAATAGGTCATAATCTTCACAATAGTTAAGGGAATATAAATACAATCTATACTTTTTCTTAATAAATTAACAATCTAATCTTAAAAAACGGCTTGTTTTTTTGCGGTAGACTATAACTGTAAAGAACAGGCAATAATTTTTATTGGAGGTTGGCAGTAATGACTATGAAAAATACCACAAGGAGAAACAGCTTTGCCCGGAGCCTATGGATTGTATTTGCAATTGCGGCTATGGCAATATTTATGATCGTGTTAAAAAACTTTTTCTTTTCTATGGGGAACGAACCAAGTATAACGGCGCTAGAGCTGCAAACATCAAGCCCAAGTTCAGATCTAAGCCCAACATCACGTCCTGCACAGATTGAAAAAACAAAAGGACCGGCAAAAACAGAAGATGTTTTGATCCTGGTGAATAAGGCTCATAAGCTGCCTGATGATTATACAATTGATTTAGCGACGATTGAGAGTGTAAAAGTAGATAAAGTATTAATAGATGACTTAAAGGCCATGCGAAAAGCGGCCCAAAAAGAGAATATCTCCATACGCATGGAATCCGCTTATAGGACAAAAGCTGAACAGGAAAAAACCTTTAACAATGCTGTTTCTGAGTATGTTAAACAAGGTCTCTTGCGAAATACAGCTGTGGAGAGAGCCAAGCAAGTGGCGGCGCTTCCCGGATATTCAGAACACGAAACAGGATTGGCCATAGATTTTTCTTTTGAAGGCCATGCGGAAAAGCAGGCTAAAATGTGGAATTGGTTGCGTGAAAATGCGTATAAATATGGATTCATACTGCGCTATCCCGAAGGCGCCAAACACATAACCGGGTATACCTATGAGCCGTGGCATTATAGATATGTTGGCAAGCAGCACGCAAAAGCTATATATAATCAAGGGTTGGTTTTAGAAGAATATCTAAGTGGGGTCGGAATTAACGGAGTGTAACGAAGTGCTGCATTAGATGACACGCTTATATCAGACATGATATATTAGCAGTAAAACCACTCAAAGGACGGTGCAAAACCCATGGCGCGCTACATAATACGGGGAACACTTCTTCCCATGACTGACCCACAGACAGTATATACGGACGGAGAGCTCCTGATTGACAAAGACACAATTGTGGCTGCAGGTCCACGAGGTGTCTGGGACGACTATGTGAGAACACAGCCGGACTGGCAGCCGGAGCGGATCCTGAACATGAACAAGTATGTGATCATGCCGGGCCTGGTCAACGCACACACCCATGCTGCCATGACGCTGCTCCGCGGGTACGCTGATGATATGCCTCTGATGCCGTGGCTGGAAACAAAAATTTGGCCTTTTGAAGCTTTGATGACGCCGGATGATATGTACTGGGGAACTTTGCTGGCCTTGTGCGAGATGATCCGCGGCGGTACGACGGTGATGGCGGATATGTACATGAATGAAGACAGAGTGGCGGATGCCGTGCTGGAAGCGGGGACTCGGGCTGTGCTGTCTCGAGGGATAACAGCCTTGGATCCGGTGAACGCCAAGAAAGGGTTGCAGGAAAACCTCGACCTCTTCGCCCACTATCATGAAGCTGGCGAGGGCCGGGTCAAGATTTTCCTGGGGCCTCATGCGCCGTATACGTGTACGGCAGACTTCCTGCAGGAGGTAAAGCGGGAGGCTGATCGCTTGGGAACAGGAATTCATATTCATGTGGCGGAAACCTTGGAGGAGGAGAAGACGATTCTGGAACGCACAGGAAAACGGCCGGTGGCCTGGCTGGAGGAGCTGGGGCTTTTTGGAGGTTCTGTATTGGCGGCTCACTGTGTGCATGTCAATGAAGAGGACAGGCATATCCTGAAGGCTCATGGCGTTGGTGTTGCCCATAACCCGGAGAGTAATATGAAGCTGAACAGCGGAACAGCCCCGGTCACACAGATGCTTGAGATGGGGATCCCTGTCGGATTGGGTACAGACGGCGCGTCAAGCAACAATGATTTGGATATGTTCAGTGAAATGCGCAGCGCGTCGTTCCTGCAGAAACTCACGTCTTCTCCCACGTCCCTGCCGGCTTATGAGGTGCTCAAGATGGCTACGGTAACCGGGTGTGAGATTTTAGGATTGGAAGGATGCGGGAAGCTGGCGCCTGGGTATCACGCGGATCTTATAGCGCTGGATTTTGATCAGCCTCACTTTGTCCCATGTTTTTCAGTGGTGTCTCACTTGGTCTATTGCGCCCGGGGGGCGGATGTGAAGCTGGTGATGACAAAGGGGCGGATTCTCATGGAAAAGGGTGAGCTGACCGGCTTGGACGAGGAAAAAATCAGCTGGGAAGCGGCGGAACGGGCAAAGGGGATAGCACAGAGGCTGTAGAGGAAACTTAATATTTTTTTTCATAGGAACCCCGTTTCACATAAACCGTTTAAGGACGTCGTGTTTTGTCATGCTTTGTCATGCATCAATATTATTACTGTTTATGGGAATACTGTTTCCAAGGAGGTGAACCGCCATGAGCGAAAACGATAAAAATCTGACCCGCGAAAACGGAGCGCCGGCAGCCAATCACACAGACGTCCTCACAGCAGGCCCTCGCGGCCCTATGGTTATGCAGGACATCTGGTATCTGGAAAAACTGGCCCACTTCGATAGAGAGGTCATTCCGGAAAGGCGCATGCATGCCAAAGGCAGCGGCGCTTTTGGCAAGTTTACAGTCACCGGTGACGTCACAAAGTATACAAAGGCCGGCCTGTTTGCCAAAGTTGGCAAAGAAACGGAAGTTTTTGCTCGTTTCTCCACCGTGGCGGGAGAACGCGGCGCGGCAGATGCCGAACGGGATATTCGTGGATTTGCGCTGAAATTTTACACAGATGAAGGCAACTGGGATCTGGCCGGCAACAATACTCCCGTCTTTTTTATCCGTGATCCCATTCATTTTCCGGATCTGAATCACGCCATCAAGCGTGACCCCAAAACCAACCTGCGCTCGCCTCAAAACAACTGGGATTTCTGGAGTCTGCTTCCCGAAGCCCTCCATCAGATCACAATTGTCATGTCCGACCGGGGTATCCCAGTCGGGTTCAGAAATATGCACGGATTTGGCAGCCACACCTACAGCCTGATAAACGCCAAAAACGAACGCGTTTGGGTCAAATTCCACTTCAAGACCCATCAAGGCATCAAAAACCTTACGGACGAAGAAGCTGAAGCGGTCGTCGCCAAAGACCGGGAAAGCAGTCAGCATGATCTATTCTATTCAATTGAGTGTGGAGATTACCCCCGCTGGACACTGTATTTCCAGATCATGACGGAAGACCAGGCCCGGGATCACAAGGACAACCCCTTCGATGTTACCAAAGTGTGGAGTCACAAAGAATACCCTCTCATCGAAGTCGGTGTCCTGGAGCTGAACCGCAACCCGGAAAACTATTTCGCGGAGGTTGAACAAGCCGCCTTTAACCCTGCCAACATTGTTCCCGGCATCGGTCATTCCCCGGACAAAATGCTGCAGGGCCGTCTGTTCTCCTACGGCGACGCTCAACGCTACCGCCTGGGCGTCAATCACAATCTGATCCCCGTGAACGCCCCCAAATGCCCCGTTCATTCTTATCACCGGGACGGCCAAATGCGCGTGGACGGGAACCAGGGCGCCACCCCCGGTTATCACCCTAACAGTTCCGGCGAATGGGCCGCACAGCCGGAGTATGCCGAACCGCCCCTTCCCCTGAAGGGGACAGTCGATCATCACAGCCCCTACAGCAACGATAACTGCTTCTATCAACCAGGGGATCTCTACCGGTTAATGACGCCGGAAAAACGGACTTTGCTGATAAAAAACACAGCCGCGAGCATCGCTCCCGTTACCAACAATATCAAGTATCGTCATACCGCTCATTGTTATCTCGCGGATGCGGAATATGGCGAAAACCTCGCCAAGGCACTGGGGCTGAAGCTGGATAAAGTGATGGAGCTGGCCACTATGAGCCGCGAGGAAAGGCTTCAGGCAACACAAGACCCAAGCAAGAACCCGCAATATTTTTAGGAGGAACAGAGACCATGCTATTTAGCCGTCGCAGTGATACAGAGGCCTATGATACTACAGCTCAGAACCTAGGACACGTCATGGCGGAATTCACCCACAACAAGCCGACAGAAATCGAGGCCCATCAGGTGAACGATGAAAAGCTCGCCCACCTATGGAATCAAGTTGTAACAGAGCATAACAACAAGCGGCTGAGCCTGTTGTTGGATATTAACTCCATCCTTCATCGTATGACCGAGATGGAATTTGTCGCAGGGATCCTCGACACGGTACACACCCAAGACGATACACTGCGCCATATCGCAGAAGGCAATCAGCAATTGAATCAATCCTTAACTGAAATTGTGGAATTTGTGGACAGTGTCTCCGCAAGCTCGGAAAATACCATCAAAATCGCAGAGACGAGTACCAATCAGGTCAGAAGCGCTTTTGCCGAAATCGATAAAGCCATTCAAAAAATGGTCACGATTAACAGCAAAACAGATAATTTGATGGAAAAAGCTAAAAACATCAATGATATCACGGGTCTTGTCAAAGCCATTGCGGATCAAACCAACTTACTGGCCCTCAATGCCGCTATTGAAGCGGCTCGTGCCGGTGAACAGGGCAGAGGATTTGCCGTCGTTGCCGATGAAATCCGCAGCTTGGCGGAGAACACAAAAAAGTCAGTGGAAGATATACAGCAAAACATTCAATCTTTGACAACGATTATGACAGAGACAGTCAATGAAATCGGTTTGGCCAACGCCGGTTTTGTTAAAGCGACAGAACAAGCCGGAACAGTTGTGAATGAACTGGGAAAAATCAACGAAGAAATCGAGCAGACGGGGAAATCTCTCATGCAGGTCTCAGCAACAACACAAGAGCAGACCTCCATTATCCATAGCTTCACAGAGTCCTTTGAACAAGCCTACGCGACAGGCGGAGAAATTGCTAAGCAAGTGGAGTCCTTGGGGAAATATATCTGGGATACAAGTACGCAGGTGGATAAAGCTAAGGGGAATGAATTTAATCAACTAAAGATTACGGATGATAAAGCTTTAAGTCAAATATTTGTTACAGATCATCGGATGTGGAAATGGCGGCTCTATAATATGTATATGGGATACCTGGATGTTGATCCGAGAACAATGCCTGACCATACCATGTGCAATCTGGGCAAATGGGCCATAAGAATGGGCGACACGATGCGCAACAACACCGATCTCAAAAGTTTGGAAGCTCCCCATGCCCAGTTCCATAGCATGGCCCGGGAAACCGCGGAAGCCATCCGCCGGGGAAATAGGGAACAGGCCTCTCAGCTTCTGCATCAAGTTGACGACCTATCCAATCAGGTAATTAAGATCATCAAGAGGTTGTTGGGCTGAGGGTATTTATGGAAGTATGTTGTTAATATATCGTTGTTAATATGTCGTTTATGATGATTTAAAGCATGCAAGAAATGGGCAGGGCTTTATATGTGGCGCCCTCCATAAAAGAAAGAGTCAGGCAAGAGCACATTGTTAAAAAACTCATTATTAAAAAACTCTCCACAAACAGTCCTCCAAAAACAGTCCTCCAAAAACAGTCCTCCAAAAATTTGACATCGTCCCTGAAATCAGGTAGACTGATTGGGCGTCAAGCAGAAGTACTTTACAGCCATAATCATGGCGGTCGACTCTCAAAATAAAAATGCAGGTGATTCTATGCCGGAAGAAACTTCTACACGGGATACTGCACAAGAATGGACTCGCAAAGCTTTATTATTTGATTTTTACGCGCCGCTTCTGACAAAAAAGCAATGCAGCATATGGGACAACTACTATCAGATGGATTTATCCATGGTGGAGATTGCCCGGCAGCGGAACACCACCCGTCAAGCTGTGCATGCACTGCTCAAAAGAACCGAGGAGAGTCTGGAACTCTATGAGAAAAAGATGGGGCTTATTGAGCACTTTGTGGCAGGAAAGGATCTTTTGCTGCAGGTGGATAAACGGATACAGTCCTTGCTAACAGATACCGTAACGAATAGGGGCAATCAGGAGGAGTCTCTCTCCGGAGCGGTGGCGGAAATTCGCATTCTGATTCAAAAGATCCTTGATACTTATTAAAGGGTATACCCATGAGCAAAGGGGATACCTCAACTGGATGTCAATAGAGTGGAGAGTGGAGAGTGGAGAGATGAGAACCGAGGTGAAGACAGGTGGCCATGTTTCAAAACCTTTCTGATCGCATTCAGGGCGTTTTCAAACGCTTGCGGGGAAAGGGCGCACTCACAGAGAATGATGTCAGCGAAGCCATGCGTGAAGTGCGTGTGGCGCTTCTGGAGGCCGATGTTAATTTTCGTGTGGTCAAAGATTTGGTGGCGCGCATTAAGGAGCGCGCCGTAGGGACAGAGGTGCTGCACTCCCTGACACCGGGCCAGCAAGTTATCAAAATTGTTAATGAAGAGCTTGTCGCTCTCATGGGGGGTACAGAAAGCAAAATCGCCATTGCCTCTAAGCCGCCGACAGTCATTATGCTGGTAGGGCTGCAAGGGGCGGGAAAAACAACCCATGCCGCCAAGTTAGTCCATCACTTCAAGAAACAAGGGAAGCATCCTATGCTGGCAGCCTGCGACATTTACCGGCCGGCGGCGGTAAAGCAATTGTGTGTTTTGGGCGAACAAGTGGGGGTGCCTGTGTTCAGCCAGGAGAAAGCAAAACCCGCGGATATCGCGGCGGCTGCCCTCAAACAGGCCGCGTCCAACGGGCAAGATATTGTGGTGATTGATACGGCAGGCCGACTGCATATCAATGAAGAACTCATGGATGAACTGGGCCACATCAAAGATAAGGTCACTCCTCACGAGATTATCATTGTGGTGGACGCCATGATCGGTCAGGACAGCGTCAATGTGGCGGAACAGTTCCACCAAAAGCTGGGACTGACAGGCGTGATTCTGTCCAAGCTCGATGGCGATACCCGAGGGGGCGCGGCCTTATCTGTTAAAGCGGTCACAGGATGTCCGATCAAATTTGCCGGTATTGGGGAAAAGATTGAGGCTCTTGAGGTCTTCTATCCGGAACGCATGGCCTCAAGGATTTTGGGGATGGGGGACGTGCTGACTCTCATCGAAAAAGCGGAACAGGCTGTGGACGCGGAGAAAGCCCGGCAGCTGGAAGAGAAAATACGCAAGCAGGAGCTCAATCTGGAGGATTTTCTTGATCAGATTGCGGCAGTGCGCAATATGGGATCCTTTTCTTCTCTTTTGGAAATGATTCCAGGGGTCGGAAATCAGCTCAAGGATGTCACTATTGATGAGAATCAGTTTAACCGGGCTGAAGCCATTATCCGATCCATGACCCAGGAGGAGCGTCAGCATCCTTCTATTATTAAAGATTCAAGGAAGAAAAGAATTGCCGCGGGCAGCGGCGCCACGGTTCAGGATGTGGGGCGGCTGCTTAAACAATATGAAGATTCCAAAAAGATGATGAAACAGATGACTCAAATGCCCGGCCTTAAGGCCGACAAATTTAAGGATAAGGCTGGTAAAAAGAAGAAGGCGCAAAAAGGGAAGAAGAAAAGGAAACGCTGAGGATCCGTTACGACCCGTTACGCACTAAGAATCCTTTGAAGGAGGTGAAACATATGGCGACAAAAATTCGCTTACATCGCATGGGGGCTAAGAAGAACCCTTTTTATCGTATGGTTGTCTGCGACGCAACCACGCGGCGCGACGGCCGGCCGATTCAAGAAATCGGTTATTACGATCCGACCAAGGCTCCTCATGAGATTAAAATTGACGAATCGCTGGCCCTTAAATGGCTGGGGGAAGGGGCTCAGCCTTCCGATACGGCTAAATCTTTGCTGAGACAGGCCGGAATCATGCAGAAATTTCACACGATGAAGAATTCCTAAGGCTCCCTCGTATGGATGGAAAGGGAGGTGGTTTCGATGCGAGAGCTGGTAGAAGTGTTGGCGAAAGCCTTGGTGGAGTATCCGGATCAGATTGAAGTCACGGAAGCTGAGACGGATAAAACGATTCACCTGCGTTTGACAGTTGCGCCGAGTGATATGGGGAAAGTCATTGGCAAACAGGGGAAAACCGCGAATGCGATCCGAACCATTGTTAAGGCGGCTGCCGTGAAAGACGGGCGAAAGGTTATTTTGGATGTGGATCAGTAGGGATTCGATCAGGAGCCCGGGGCTTGACTTATTAAGCGAGCCAATGTAAGGCGGAATTAATATAAAGGGCGACAGCCCTTTTTCCGCTATATTGAGACTTGTATTTATGAAGGATATGCCATCGGAGTGATGTTTATGGAGAAAACATACGTGTTGGTGGGACGCGTTGCAAAGCCCCAAGGGATTGCCGGGGAGATCAAGGTATACCCCTTGACTGATGATGTGAATAGGTTTTGCCGGCTGCGGGAGGTTATCCTGACTCGAGACGATCGGGCGGAGATTCATCGTCTTGTCCGGGCTCGTGTGGATCAAGGGTATGCTTTCCTGACGTTAGAGGGCGTCGATTCCCGCGATCTGGCGGAGCGATACCGGGGATGTGATGTGCGCATTCACCACAGAGATGTGCCGCCTTTGAAGGATCGTTGGTATTATTTTGAGCTTGAGGGCATGCAGGTGTACGAACATGATGTGCTGCTGGGCACTTTAGCCAAGGTTTTGGAAACGGGGGCTAATGATGTTTATGTGGTGCAAGGGAAGTTTGGGGATATCTGTGTCCCGGCCCTGAAGTCTGTGGTGATGAATGTAGATGTGGAGAAGAGGCGCATGGATGTTGTGCTGCCGGTGGGACTGGCGGACTTGTGAATCTAACGTGAATCTAATACAATTATACTTTAATTATATTTGACTTTTAAGAATATATACGTCATACTATAAAGAGAAGGGTGGTGTGTGACTCATCATAACCAGCAGCGAAAACCTTCTCAAAGTCCTCTCAGCGACCAATCCATGGTGGAAAACCGGTCGCCTGTCAGAGAACTTTGCCAAACCGGTCAAACGCTTTGCTTATTTTGAAGGTATGAAAATTTTACAGCATCCGGATATTCGCCGTATGGTGTTGTTAACCGGCGCCCGCCGGATTGGTAAAACCACAATTATGTACCAAATGATCGAGAGCCTTTTGGCGCAGGGTGCGGCGGCCAACAGGATTGTCTATATATCCTTTGATCACCCACTCCTCAAGCTCTGCCGCTTCGACATCATACTCGATGTTTACAGGCAAAACATATACCCTGATGATGATGTCTATTATTTCTTTGACGAAATACAATACGCTGCGGATTGGGATGCGTGGCTTAAAACCCTTTATGACACAAACCTCCAATGCCGGGCCGTGGCCACCGGCTCCGCCAGCCCGGTTCTGGCCGGCAAGGCCAGCGAAAGCGGTGTTGGCCGGTGGAGCGTCCTGGCAATTCCAACACTCTCCTTTTACGAATATTGCGGCTTATTGGGCGTGGAAGTCCCTGAATTGCCTTCAGACTTAAAACCCTCCGGGCTGCCCATGCTTTCACCACAGGAACAGACCATGTCCTTCCAACGTTTATCTCCCCTTATGCGTTATTTTAACCGTTATCTTACTGTGGGCGGCTTCCCGGAGCTTGCTCTCTCCAAAGACGAATACTTCGCACAGCGCATTATGCGCGATGATGTGGTAGATAAGGTGCTCAAACGCGACATCCCGGCATTATATAACATTCGCAGTATTACCGATCTGGAAAAGATATTTCTTTACCTGTGCTATAACTCCTCTAATCTTATTAATATGGAGGCTATATCACAGGAACTGGCCGGCGTGACCCGTCCAACCGTTGAAAGATATATTCAATACCTTGCCAGCGCCAACCTCATTTATATCAGCAATCCTATCGACCTGGGCGGTAAAAAAATACTTAAGTCACAGCCCAAGATTTACATTGCAGATGCTGCCATTCGTAACGCTGTCATTATGCAGGAGGATCTGCTTACCAATGCCACGGAAATGGGTATCATGGCGGAAACAGCCGTGTATAAGCATGTTCGGGCCCATTATGATCGGCAGACTGCCCATGTGGGATATTATAGGAAAGGCAGCAAGGACGGCAAAATAGATGTTGTTGTAGAGTATTTCAATACCCGTATAGTGATAGAGGTCAAATACCGCGAGCATTATTCCCTTGGTGAAAAGGCCCCAATCGTTTCACAAGCCGATAACGCAACACATGCCTGGCTTATTACCAAGAGAGATGATGACTTTGGGCCCCTCGTATTTAAGCCTGTGGTGTACCGAATACCCGCTTATGCCTTTTTATATGTGCTGGGTTATGCAGAACACAATGGGAATAAGGGGTAGAAAGCCATGAGCATACTTGATATAGCGTTGGTGCACGCGCCGGTTTACAACAAGAATATGGAAGTCATCACGAGTTCGGTGACGAACTTGGATATTCACGATATCGCGCGTTGTGCGGCGACTTACGGTGTACGATCTTACTATATTGTTCATCCTTCGCCGGCCCAGCACGATTTGACGCGCCGTATCATGGGGTTCTGGCAGGAAGGGGTTGGTGCGGATTACAATCCGGATCGGCGTGAGGCTTTTGGGCATGTGAAGTTGGTGTCGACTCTACAGGAGGTACGGGAGGATATTTGCCGGGATAATCCAAAGAAGAAGATCTATCAGGTGGCGACGGATGCGCGGTTGTACCCTAACACAATCGGCTATGAAGACCTTCGTGAACGTGTGCATGGGCACGGAAGAGAAGAAGAGGAAGCTTACCTGTTGGTTTTTGGCACAGGATCAGGGATTGTGAGGGAAGAGATGGAACGTTCGGATTATATCTTGCGGCCGATCTATGGCCCGGGAGACTATAATCATTTATCGGTACGGTCGGCGGCGGCGATTATTCTGGATCGCTTGTGCGGGCAGTGACACCAGGTGTCCTTATGAACGCAATGCTAAGTTTATCGATTCAAGGATATGATTCTTAGAAATTGAGGATTAGTGGGCTAATGAGATTCTTTATTATTGTTCTGGACAGTGTGGGTATGGGAGCCTTGCCGGATGCGGGAGCCTACGGCGACGAGGGCAGCAACACGCTGCGCCATATTGCGAACTATAGGGCGGCTGCCGGACGGAAACGGCTGTACATTCCCCATTTAGGGGGTTTGGGGCTGGGTCATATTGAGCCGGGGATTCCCGAGTTGGGAGTGACGTGTGGCTATGATTCTCATAGGCCTTTGGCTTGTTTTGGCCGCATGGCGGAAAAATCCGCGGGTAAGGATACCATCACCGGGCATTGGGAGATTGCCGGATTGGTGTTGGATGAGGCTTTCCCCACGTTTCCGCAGGGGTTTCCAGCGGCATTTCTGGAAGCTTTTGAAGCGCGTATTGGCAGGGGCGTTCTGGGCAATGAGGTGGCTTCGGGCACGGAGATTATTGCCCGGTTGGGGAACGACCATGTGAACACGGGGCGTCCTATTGTGTACACCTCTGCTGACTCTGTGTTCCAGGTGGCGGCTCATGAGGAGACGATTCCGTTGGAGGAGTTGATGGAAATCTGCCGGCAGGCCCGGGATATGTTGACAGGGGAGTTGGGGGTGGCACGGGTGATCGCCCGTCCCTTTGCGGGGGGGAGCGGGGAGTATGTGAGAACAGGGAATAGGCGGGATTTTGCGGTTGAGCCGGTGGGGGAGACGTTGCTGGACAGAGCTTGGGCCCGAGGGCATCATGTTTTGGGGATTGGCAAGATTGGCGATATTTTTGCGGGCAGAGGAATGAATCAGAGCCGGCCCAGCCACTCTAACCAAGAAGGTATGGAATTAATTATAAGGGCTGTGCGAGAGGTGAAAAGCGGTATTGTCATGGCCAATCTGGTGGATTTTGATATGCTCTATGGCCATCGCAATGATGTGGAAGGTTATGCCCGGGCCTTGGAGGAATTTGACGCATGGTTACCCGAGTTGCTGGAGGGTCTGGGGGGGGAGGATGTGGTTGTGCTTACGGCGGATCATGGCTGTGATCCGACGATGCCGGGGACAGACCACTCCCGGGAGTATGTGCCCTTGCTTGTTTATGGAAAAGGGCTGCGGATGGGGATTGATTTGGGAAGCAGGACGACTTTTGCTGATGTGGGACAGACTGTGGCGGATGCCTTAGGGCTGGGGACGCTGGAGCAAGGGAAAAGCTTTTGGGGGCAGGTTATACCAGCGGTATAGTTATGATATCGCGGCGGGAAAGAAATATCAGGCAGGAGGTAAAGATGAGAACTCTTAAATATGAGCAGATTGTTGAAGCAGCTGACTTTGTTTCTGCCCAGATGAAGGAAAAACCGGTTTTGGGGCTGATCCTGGGTTCAGGTCTGGGGGGGCTGGCCGACAGGATTGACCATGCGTGCGTATTGCCTTACTCCGATATTCCGCATTTCCCGGTCTCCACTGCGATAGGTCATGCGGGACGTTTAGTCTGTGGAACCTTGGGCGGCCACGAAGTGATGGCCATGCAAGGCCGGTTCCATTATTATGAGGGATACAATGTGAGCCAGGTGACGCTGCCGGTGCGTGTCATGCAGCTCCTGGGGATCAAGAAGCTGCTTGTTACCAATGCAGTGGGAGGGATTAATACGGGCTTTGTGCCGGGGGATCTGGTACTGATCAGTGACCATATTAATTTGACAGGGATGAACCCGCTGTCAGGACCGAATGACGACCGTTTTGGCGAGAGATTTCCGGATATGAGCCGGGCCTACTGTCCTGTATGGCGGAAGCATGCGGCCCGGATTATGCAAGATATGGGCATGAAAGGGCATGAAGGAGTCTATGGGGGCTTAGGCGGGCCATCCTATGAAACGCCGGCAGAAATCCGTTATCTGCGCCATATCGGCGCGGATATGGTGGGGATGTCTACAGTTCACGAGGTGATTGCGGCCAATCATGGGGGCATGCGTGTTCTCGGTATCTCTTGCATTACAAATATGGCTGCGGGAGTTCTCAAACAAAAACTCTGTCATGAAGATGTGCTGGCTGTGGCGGATCAGATAGAGGGGAAGTTTTGTGGGTTGGTGGAGCGGATTGCAGAACAGGTTTAACAGTTTTATATGCAAAGACTTTAGTCCCTTAAACAGGGATCAAAAATTATAGAAGGTTCATATTCTTCTGTTTTTCGACTTTTTTATTAAAAGTAAATGTCAGACATTATTAATTAATGTGGTTATTTATTGTTGATTTCACTCCGAAAATAGATAAATTGATTGAATTGATGGGACTTTACTGGTATACTTAGATCAACCCAAAAGGTTCTGATAAATTGACACGTGACACGTCAACTTAGATAAAGAACCAAGAAAAGTTTCTGGAGGAGAGGATGTACAATGACAGGAATGCTGTTAGAAATTCGCAAGAATACAAGTATCGTTTTAGGTAATGACGGTCAAGTCTATAAGATTAAGAGAACGCCAAAAGATACAGTGGGCAAAACACTTGAACTTTCTTCCAAGCAGATCAGAACTGTGAAGAGAAAAAGATTCGCGTGGAGAGTTGCCTCCAGATTTCTAGCGGTTTCTATTGTCGTGGTGGCGGCGGGCATATTATGGCAACTTTTTCAAACCCATTCGATGGAGGCTTTGACTCATATAGATGTTGAGTCACAGAGTTCACTTTATTTTATAGTTGATCAGAATTATAGAGTTGTCGTTGTAGAGGCAAAAGATGAAAACGGGCGCAAGATGCTGGAGTTCCTTGATCTTAGGGGGGTGTCTATGGAAAAAGCCTTGGAAAAGGTGTTTCAGGCTGAGCGTTCCCGGGGAGGAAGTACAAGTGCGGCCATCGCTGTCACATCATCTCACGCTCATAATCATATTGAAAATTTACCATTCTATCAAGAATTGTCCTCGGATTTTGAGAGCCTTGATCTTTTCTATGTTCAGCCAGAGCAATGGAATTCTTATATTGGACAGGACATTTCGCCGGCAAAAGCGGCTTTGGTTGAATCCATACTGAGCGACGAGCCTGTCGATTCCCAAGAATGGGTTTCGAAGAGTGTTCAAGATATACGGGAAGGGCTCTCTTCGCCCCCTTTAGGGCAGCCAGTTAAGGAAGAAAGTCAGGATATTGCGGCAATGGAGGCTTTGGCGGGGTCGAGGCTTCAAGAAGAATAGGGCAGCCAGAATACTGACCACTAACGCGGGCTACGCCCGCGTTAGATTTAAAGGAGTTCCAGAAACGGGACGGTGAATCCCAACCATTTGAAGGGTAAACAGATGAGAGAGAGGAGTCCATTGCGTATCATCATAATCGGGCCGCTCAGAATACCTGTTATAAACAGGAGTATTATGATGAACGGAGCATATTTTTCGATTTGGGTGTAGCTGTAATAAAGACGCGGAGGAAGAAATGCCTTCATTATATGAGACCCATCCAAGGGAGGGAGCGGAATGAGATTGAAGGCGGCTAACATGAGATTAATTGAGACCGCAAAATAAAAGAAAGAAAAAATCTCAGAAGATAGGGGAAGGCCGGCAGAGTTGGGATAGATAAGTGTGGTATATAAAGCCACAAGAAAAAAAGCCATGAGAACATTGGAGACGGGCCCGGCTAAGGCAGAAATGGCCATACCTTGTTTCGGATTCCGAAAGTTTCTCATGTCAATTGGAACAGGTTTAGCCCAGCCGAAACCGGCTATCATAATGAATATGGCGCCCATGGGATCAAGATGGGCTTTGGGGTTAAAGGTGAGGCGTCCGAGGCGTTTGGCGGTTGGATCCCCTAACCTGTAGGCAGTCACCGCATGAGCCAGCTCATGGATGGGAAGGGCGACTAAGAGAATAAAGGCGCCTGCCAGAAGGAACATCGAGACTACGGCGAAATTGCCTTCTACCAGGGAATCTAGCATCTCAAAAAACATATCACGGCTCCTTGGAATTTTTAGTGAGTGATTGAATAGGATTTGACCCGTTTTCTTGATCTGTAGGACTGTGCTGACACGTGTGGCAGCGACCTTGCGCAATTCTATTTTACATAAAAGTGCCTCAAAATTCAAATTATTAAAATGAAAATAGATCGCAAATGCCGCATAAGGAGGAAGACCACCATTGTTGCGCATGTCTGAGCTTATTGAACGCAAAAGGAATGGAAACAAGCTAAGCGCTTCGGAGATCCGCTGGATCATTCAGGAATATGTGGCAGGGACTATTCCCGACTGCCAGATGGCGGCATGGGCCATGGCGGTGTTTTTTCAGGGGATGAACGCTGAGGAAACCATGGAACTGACCATGGCCATGGCCCAGAGCGGCGATATCTTGGAGTGGTCCCTTAAGGATAAACTCGTTGTCGATAAACACAGCACAGGCGGTGTGGGGGACAAGACGACGCTGGTGGTGGTTCCTCTAGTGGCGTCCTGTGGGGTTCCGGTGGCCAAAATGTCGGGACGTGGTTTAGGACACACAGGGGGAACCCTTGACAAGCTGCTGGCCATTCCCGGCTTTAATGTGGAATTATCTTCGGAAGATATGCGCCGTCAGGTAGGGGATATTGGACTGGCCATTGCGGCCCAGAGTGCTTCTCTGGTTCCTGCTGATAAAAAACTCTACGGATTGCGGGATGTGACAGCCTGTGTCGACTCCATTCCCCTGATTGCTTCCTCTGTGATGAGCAAAAAGATCGCTGCGGGAGCTCAGGGTATTGTTCTGGACGTTAAATATGGGTCCGGGGCCTTCATGACCACCCGGGATCGGGCTCAGCAGCTGGCTGAGATTATGCTGGCGATTGGAGAAGGCCTGGGACGATCTACCCGGGCTCTGATCAGCCCCATGGAAGAACCCCTTGGGATGGCGGTGGGCAACAGCCTGGAAGTTATGGAAGCCATTGAGGTTCTGCAAGGAGGAGGACCGAAAGATCTGCGGGAAATCTGCATCGAACTGGCGGCCAACATGCTCATGGTGGGTGGCCGGACGGGCAATGAGAGGGAGGCCCAAGCTTTGGCGGTTCAAGGGCTGCAAGGGTCAAATATGCCGGGGGCGTCCGTCCAAGAAGGGTTCCCGCAAAAGGTGATCACGCAAGAGCCGACACGGTCGACACCTGCCTGGCAAATGTTCCAAACCCTCGTGGCGGCTCAAGGAGGTTCTTTGGATGCCTTTTGGGAAGAAGTCCAAGGTCAGCGCCGCCATGGTATTGAGCCGGTCCTTTTTTTGAGCCCCGCCAAAGGGACCCTGGCGCGCCTGGACGCCCGCCGCATCGGTCAGGCAGCTATGCTGCTTGGCGCGGGCCGGGACACCCAGGATTCCCCTGTGGACGTTCATGCGGGGATTCAGCTTTACAAAAAGTGCGGGGATACGACAGAGAAGGGGGAACCCTTGATGGCACTGTATTTATCGTCACAAGAACCTACTCCCCAGGAAAAAATGGGGAGGGTTTGTGAGGTTTTGAAGGACGCTATTGATTTCCGCATTAATTAATCTTCACCTATATCGGCAAAAAGATTGAAAACTTACTGCCTTCACCCAACTCGCTCTGCGCCTCCACACAACCTCCGCACAATTCCGTGATTCTCTTAACAATTGCGAGACCAATTCCGTTTCCCGCCTTAGAGTGAGGGGTATCGCCCTGATAGAATTTATCAAAAATATGGGCTTTCGTATTTTCGTCCATACCGCTCCCAGTATCTTCAATAGTAAATAAAACGCCGCCGTTCCACAGAGAAAGCCGAATGTTGATTGTTCCTCCTGGGTCGGTAAACTTAATCGCGTTATCCAAAAGGTTCACCCATATCTGCTGTATTAAATCCTCGTTGGCTTCCAGCCTTATTTCCTGCATACACACATCAACAGCTATATCCTTTGCCGCCCATTTCGGCTCCATCAAAACAATCGCCCGGCGGATTTGCTCATCCAGGTGAAAAGGTTTTTTATCCGGCATAATTTCGATATTTTCATACTTGGAAAGAGTGAGAACATTTGTTGAAAGTGTGGCAAGGCGTTCCGATTCCGTAATAATAATATCAAGGTATTCCTGCTTTTCATCTTCATTCAGGTTCCCGTCTTTCAGCAGTTTGGCAAAGCCGCGCACCGATACAATAGGAGTTTTAAATTCATGAGAAAAATTGTTGATAAAATCACTCCGCAAGGTTTCGATTGAAGACAATTCATGCGCCATTTTATTAAAGCTCTGTGACAATTCCTCCAATTCATAAACGCCTTTAATATCCACCCGGACATTAAAATCCCCTTGTGCAATTTTATGTGTGGCCTTAACAACTTTTCGGATAGGTTTCAAGGCCGCTTTGCTGAGAAAGGCCGCTATTGCCGTTCCTAAAAACGTACTAAAGATCATCATGGACACAATGAAGCGAAACGGCGCGACGCTGCTCATTTGTTCCGGCCTTGCTCCTTCCCAAAAACTCAATCTCCCTGTAATATGCAAAATCATGACAAGCAAGCCCGCTAATATCATCGCAGCCAGCATGACAAAAAAAACAAAAAAGACCAGCGAAACAGCAAGCCCCCACCGTCTTCTTATCCCGTCCTTCATATTCATATCTTTTTCACCGCCTTATACCCTAATCCGCGCACTGTCACAATATCGAACTCTGTCCAACCACGGAAGCGATCCCGCAAACGGTTGATATGGACATTCAATGTGTGGTGGTCAGTTTCAGATTCCATACCCCAAATCTCATCCATTAACTGCAACCGGGTAAAGATCATGTTCGGATAAGAAAGCAGCTTAAACAAAAGCTGAAATTCCTTTTGCGGGAGTGTAATGATCTCCTTGTCTTTGGTCACAGTCAGCGCATCGTAATCCAACACAGCCTCCCCCATTGTCAGTTTATGGTCGTTCACAATTTGCGCCCTGCGAAGCAGCGCCCGGATGCGCAAGACCATCTCCTGCTCATCAACAGGTTTTGTCATATAATCATCTGTCCCCACAATAAACCCCTGCCGCTTGTCTTTGGGTTCCTGCTTTGCCGTTACCATCAAGATCGGAAGTGTTGCCCATGTTTGGCGAAGCTGCCGGGTTAGTGCATAACCATCCATATTCGGCATCATCACATCACAAACAACCAAATCAACATGCTGCTTGTCCATGATTTCCAAGGCGGTAATTCCGTCCTCAGCTTGCACTGTCTCAAAGCCATTTTGCTTCAAAACAGCGCACATGAGTTTTCTGGTATTGACATCATCTTCGACGATTAATATTTTAACCATGATTAATCCTTGATTGCAGTGTGCTCAATGCTTATAAAAAATTATAGCATAAAAATAGTACCCCTCAAACCTCACCTCAATGTCAACACCTGAATTTCAATACATCTGAATTTCAATACATATCACCTGAATATCACCAGAGAAACTGCCTCCGTTGATATTCAGTTGAGGTTTAAGGGATATACTAGTAAACGAACCAAAAGCAGTATGACTCACACATCATAATTTAAAAAGGAGAAACCCCAAATGCTTCAACTCAAGAATATTGTTAAAACCTATGTCATGGGCGATACCCGCGTCCAGGCACTCAAAGGAATTGACATTGAATTTCGTAAAAACGATTTCGTGTCAATACTCGGACCCTCAGGATGCGGCAAGACCACCATGCTCAATATCATAGGAGGACTTGACCGGTACACAAGCGGCGATCTCGTTATCAACGAGATTTCCACAAAAGAATATAAAGATGTCGATTGGGATATTTACCGCAATAATTCAATCGGGTTTGTATTCCAAAGCTACAATCTGATTTCTCATCAAACGGTTTATACCAATGTCGAACTTGCCTTAACATTGGCAGGTATATCCCCGGCTGAAAGAAAAAAACGGGTACTGGAAGTCCTGGAAAAAGTGGGGCTTGCCGATCAAATCTATAAGAAACCCACTCAAATGTCCGGCGGCCAGATGCAGCGGGTCGCGATTGCCCGCGCACTTGTCAATAACCCCGATATACTCCTGGCAGACGAACCAACAGGAGCGTTAGATTCGGGGACAAGCGTACAGATCATGGAGCTCTTGAAAGAAATAGCGAAAGATCGCCTTGTTATTATGGTGACACACAATTCCGACATTGCGGAGAAATACTCAACACGCATCATAAAATTGCTGGACGGCGAAGTCGTCGGCGATACGAACCCCTACTCCTCGGAGCAGGAAATCGCAAAGAGGGAAAAGAAAAAGCGCAAGAAAATATCCATGTCCTTTCCTACCGCGCTGTCACTCAGCTTCAAGAATCTGATGACGAAAAAGACCCGTACCATCTTAACCTCATTCGCCGGAAGTATCGGAATTATCGGCATCGCGCTTATTCTATCGCTTTCCAGCGGTATGCAAGAGTACATTTCAAATCTTGAAAGAGATACGCTCTCGACCTACCCCCTGGAACTGCGAAGTCAAACCATGGATATGTCGAGCATGATGTCCATCATGATGGAACACAACAGGGAAAGAAATAACAACAAAGACCGCGAATTAGATAAGATTTACTCTAATACGATCATGACAAAAATGATCCAATCCATGACCACGCAAATAAAGAAAAACGATTTGAAACAGTTTAAGCAGCACCTCGAAAGCGATGATGGAAAACAATTGGTGGATGCGACAAATACCATTCAATACGGATACAATATTGAGCTGCAAATTTTTAACCCTGACACGACAGACATAACACAAATAAACCCAAGCACAATCTTTTCAAGCTTTGGCGGTAATGGCGCCTCCGGCAGCATGAATTCGAACATGGGCATGGGTATGGGTATGGGCGCCAACACTCCTGAAATTTGGACAGAAATGCTCGGAAATGATGATCTGCTGCGGTCTCAATATGATGTCATTGCCGGAGATTGGCCGCAAGCGCATAACGAAATCGTGCTTATTGTAAATAAAAACAATGAGCTTAACGATATGGTTCTGTACTCCTTAGGACTCCTTGACCGCAGCGAGCTTGAAGAATTGATGAAAGCCTCTATGAAAGGGGAGGAATATCAGACCTCGAATGCCAATACAACTTTCACATACGATGAAATACTTGAGCTCACTTATAAGCTCATATTGAACACCGATTATTATGTTCAGGAAGATAACGGATGGGTGGATAAACGCGAAGATACCCTCTACATGAAAGACTTGATTGAAAACGCGCTTGAATTGAAAGTCGTTGGGATTCTTCGGCCAACGGAAAACGCGGCGGCGACATCAATAGGCGGGTCTATCGGGTATACCTTCGCCTTGACCGACCACGTTATCAATGAGATTTTAAAAACCGACATCGCACAAGAGCAGCTTGCCGCCCCTGATACCAACGTGTTGACCGGCGTTCCTTTTGATGTAGACACTTATGTTGACACCCTCACAATGGATGATGTCAGAGCTATGGCAGCCGAAATGCCAGAATCGGAGCAGGCGCAAGCACAGGCTATGCTGGCAAACATGACAGAAGAAGAAATCATTAAATTGTATGCCGAACGGATCAAATCGGAAAACAAAGTAACGTATGAAGATAATCTGACAACGTTAGGAATCGCCGATTTTGACAGTCCCAGCGTTATAAGTCTATATCCGAAAGATTTTGAATCGAAAAAACAAATAGAAACATCAATTACTGAGTATAACAAAGCGCAGGAGGACGCCGGACGCGATGAACAGGTTATCAATTACACCGATATTGTAGGCATCATGACATCTTCTATGTCGGATATCATCAACATTATCTCTTATGTATTGATTGCGTTCGTCGCGATTTCCCTTGTCGTGTCTTCGATCATGATTGCGATTATCACCTATATTTCCGTATTGGAACGCACAAAGGAAATCGGTATCCTGCGTAGTATAGGCGCGTCAAAGAAAGACATTACCAGAGTGTTTAACGCAGAAACAATTATAGAAGGCTTCGTTGCAGGAACAATGGGTATTCTCATTACCATACTTCTGAACTTTCCAATTAACGCCATTATCCACTCTCTTACCGGGATCTCCAACGTCTCCGCATTACCTGTTTACGGAGCTGTCGGGCTGATTCTCATAAGCATGATCCTGACCGTGATCTCTGGATTCATCCCCTCGAAAATGGCGGCAAAGAAAGACCCCGTTACCGCGCTGCGTACCGAATAAATACCTGTACCATCTTGACATGGCAGGGATGGCTTGATATCCACTGTTATATGAACGGAGGGGATTTAGTTGACTGGCAGCTTCCTTCCGATACCTTCACATGATCCAACCATCCCTTGTTATGCTTCAAGGATATATAGCCAATTACGGATATAATAAATGCGCCTATTGCATCAACAATCAAATCCTTCATAGTGTCCGCAAGAGCCTCCTGACCGATAAGCGGTTCGCCGCTTTCAAGGGCGTATTTTTGCATATTCGTATTTAAGATGGAATCCACAATAAACTCATACATCTCCCACAGCGTCCCAAGTGCCAGAGCGAAGCAAAACGCAAATATGGCAACAAATATCGGACTTAAAGAAAAAGCAACGGACTCAGACTTATTGAGAAGGCTGACAATCGAAAAGCCCAGCGCGCCAAGCGCCACGCCGCTGAACGTATGCAATATGGTGTCCCAATGGGGTACATTGTAGTAAAAATTCCTAACTTCCCCTAAATAGATGGCACAGTATAAAAATCCCGCATATGCAATCATCATGATTGTCGGGATGTTAAGATTTACTTTGCGCCTTAGAAATCCGGGGAGCAGCATAGCAATTATGCCGAATATGCTTTGCATCAGCATTAACATATAGTCGCTTTTAACTCTAACGGTAATATCTGAGACAGGAGCGATAGTCGGAGCTAAAATGATTCTTATCACAATATAAACGCTTGAAGCTACAAAGGTTATAAATACAAATCTCATCAGGTTCTTGACATTGAACCATTTTTTCATACTGCGACCCTCCGAGTTAAAAGAATATGTTCACAATGAGTCAAGAGTACTCCTGTACTATATCACAAAAAATATCGACTTGACAACCCTTCCTCTCGAGGTTTCGGGCCCATTGGCCTATTTCCGGCCATTTCTGGCTATCTACAGTTAGTTGCGTCTATTTACGTCTATATACCGCGACAAAGTATAATTCAGGAATCAATGAGAATGTTGCAATATCCCTATTGAAAGTAGGCGACAACTCCCCTGGCAATACTATTCGCCAAACGGTTCTGTTCGACTTCATTGATCAGCCAGGAGAATTCCTTGGGGTTGCACATGAATCCTGTTTCAACGATGAACGAGGGAGTCCAGGTGGGGCGGCACACATAAAAATTGGACTGATTATGACCCGTATGCGGACGATTCATGTCATTCCAGAGGAACTGGCACATGAAGGCGCTGAAGTCCTCAGAGACGCGCTCTTTGTGCCAGGTGCTGACCCCCATGGCCTGGGCGGCGTCTTTGGATTCCTCCACACTGTTGGCGTGGATAGACAGGAACAGATCAGGGCGCAGGGCCCGGTTTTTTTCGACGCGGTCGCCTAAAGGAACGTCGCTGTCGTCGGTACGCGTCATTTCAACCGTGGCGCCGAATCTTTCTAATTCCTGTTTGACCTTGTGGGAGATAGACAGGTTGATGGTTTTTTCGGGGAGTTTTGCGCCTAAGGGGCCGAGGGCGCCAGGCTCGGCGCCGCCATGCCCGGGGTCAAGAAGAATGGTCAAGTTTTGCAAGGGTTGGGCCGTATCACGGATTGGCGGCTTTTTCTTGATGTGGAGGGTTAATGTAGTGCCGGATATATCGGTGTAATAGCCGTGGATTTCTTGTCCGGATTTTAGAGTAAAGACTTGAGTGGTGATACCATCGGCGGCGGACATATCCAGCCGGTCAAAGGGACTGGCGTCAGGCGGGATTGAGGACGGGGGATTTGAGGCGTCTGTAGAGGTGTCTGTAGAGGTGTCGCCCCGGATCTTCAGGGTGAGTTTCTCGCCGTCGTAAACGAGTGTGCTGGCGGCAGGGGTTTCCATAGTATAGCTGACGGTGTCCCATTTATCTCCGGTAACATAGATGGGCGGTGAGAGGGTGTTGGTCAAAGGCCGGCTGTCGAGGCGCCGGATGTCTGAGTTCTGTATCCAAACGCCGATGCCAAGCTGAGACCATTTGCCGTCGTCTGTGGTGGCAATGAGGGTATCGGTTTGACCCTTCACAAGTTCTCCGCAGGGACCTCCAGTGGTTGTGGGAGAAGGAAAAATATAGGCGTTGGCAACGCTGACTTCGGCCAGAGGTCTTGGGTCGTCAGGTGTGGGGGTGATGGAGGGAGAGGGAGGACTGCCACCACTGCCGCTGCTGTCGCTGCCGGAGGAGCCGGGCTTTTGGAATGTGATGAGGCGGGTGACGGTGTCTTGGCCCTCTTGGGTGAACTCAAAGGAGTTGGATCCGGAGTCTAAGGTCACATAGACAGAGAAGTAGCCTTCTTCCGTCCGGGTGGTGATTTCTTCCCCGTTCATTTTGAGAGGGACTTGGGGATCAGAAGCCCCTAAAAGGCAATACTCACTCTTGGATGCGGTGATGGCGGCGTCTACAGGACGGCCTATCATCAGCTCTCCGGGGGAAGGGATGGGCGGAGAGGGCAGGGTAATCAGGGTAATGGGAGGAGCAGAGGAAATGGGGGGATGAGTTTCCGGATAGAGGTAGTGATCCCGCAGAATGGCGGGCAAGATGGGGGTGTCGGTAAAGATGCCGTAGCGGAACATGATGTGGCCTTTGACCTCGGTATACGTGGCGTTTAAGGAAAGCTGCCGCACAATTTCTCCGGTTCCGTACCAGGAATCGCCGGCGGTTTTTTCTGTGGCGGTGCGATAGGCGGCTTGTCCGATATAGAGATCCACAGGGGTTCCTTTGACAGCCTGAGTCCACCAGTCGAGCAGGATGCTGTAGTCGGCAATGGAATATCCAATTTCCCAATAGAGTTGTGGACAGATATAGTCGATCCACTTGTTTTGAATCCAAGTGAGACAGTCGGCGTAATGGCTGTTGTGGGTTTCATTGCCTTGGGTCTGGCTGCCTAAGGGTGAGGATGTGCTGTTCTGCCAAATGCCGGCGGGGCTGATGCCAAAGCGTATGCGGGGATTGGTTCTGGCAATGGTTTCATGGGCGGCCTGTACGAGCTGGTTGACATTGGCGCGCCGCCAATCTTCTTTGGGCTGTTTCTGCCCCTGTTCATCTTTGCCGTAGCGCTTATAGGCGTCGTCGTCTTGGAAATCGGGGTTGGGATAAAAGTAATCGTCAAAATGGATCCCGTCCACATCGTAATGTGTGATGATTTCGTCGATGCCTTGGATGATATAGTCTCGGACTTCGGGCAGGCCGGGATCGAGATAATAGTTGCCATCTTTATAGAGGGTGGCCCAGTCAGGATTTTGAACAGCGGGGTTATTGGCGGCCAGATCAGTGAGGGAGGCGGGATTGCTTTCGTCGCCGTCTCGGGTGACGCGGAAAGGGTTGATCCAAGCATGGAGTTCCATATCTCTTTTATGGGCTTCCTCAATCCAAAAGGCCAGAGGATCAAATTCGGGAGAGGGAGGGACGCCCTGAGTCTCGCTCATATAGGCGGACCAAGGGTAGAGGTCTGATGGATATAGAGCGTCTCCGGAGGGGCGTACCTGTAGGATGACGGCATTGAAGCCGATGTTTTGGGCGCCGTCCAGAATGGCGAGGGCTTCTGTTTTGAGGTGTTCCACGGACAGGCCGCTTTGTGATGGGTAATCGAGATTAAGGACGCTGGCGACCCAGACGCCTCTGAATTCGCTGGGGTGTGACAGTCCGTTGGTTGGCGTTCCCGGCGGGATCTTGGGACTTATGAAAAAGCTGAGCGCAACAAACGCGATACAAGCGAGGAGTGTGGTGATGTGTTTTCTATTCAGAAATCGGCGGATACCGGTTCTTTTGGAGGTTTTCGCTCTTAGGTCTTGGATCGACAAGGGTTTTTTCAAGGATTAAGTCCTCTCTTCCTCTGGCCTGGGTTATTAGGGGTTCTATCTCAAAGAGTAATACGGAGTAATACGATGTTTTTGGGCGAAGTTTTGTATAATGCCGATATTTTATCAAAATTGGTGTTGAGGGTCAAATTTCCACTAATGCGGGCTTTGCCCGCAAGTGGTTAGTGATCAGTGGTTAGTGGTCAGTATTGGATTTTGTTGTTTTTTATTGACGCTTCTCGTCTGTAAGTTATTAAGGGGTAATACTGAGGGGAACTAAACAACGGGGCTGTTGAAATACTTGCATATTTCAACAGCCCCTGGCGACTTGAAATCTTGAAATTTTTGTCTTGACACGGGAAACTCTATACCCTTAGTCCCCTATACTGACCACTGACCACTGATCACTGACCCCTTGCGGGCGTAGCCCGCGTTAGTACCTTTTCCATGTCACTTTAGGTACCCATACAGGTACGCTGACTTTGATGCTAAAACTAATTCCGCCTGCCACATCGTCAAGATCATCAGCGCCCAACTCTCCTTGCATGGAGGAGGCATTCACTGCGTTTCCGTATTCTTCAAGTTCGTCCACCGTAAAATCGTTGCCCAGCGCGTTGATTTGCTTCACAGCTTCATTCAGCTCAAGGCTCAAAAGGGTCTTTGCGCGCGCTTCGTCAGCGCTCAGGATTCTTGTAAGAACATCTGCTCTTTCTTGTGATAACATTTTGTTTCCCTCCAAATGTTTATTTTAGGTTTCTAATTTGTATATACACATAACCTTGTTAAGTGTTACAGTAAATTATTAATTAATTTTGTTTGACATTTAAAATCCCCTCCACAGACTTGAAATAATTTGATATAATCATAATATATCTTTACAACATAAGCGGTCGTTTCGTCACGTTTACAAAGACGGTGCAGCAGGAAAGAAGAAACGTGCCGGGGGGGAACAGATATGCGGATCTCTGAATTTAGGAAACCTGAATTGCTGGCTCCTGCCGGAGATCTGGAGAAATTAACCTATGCCCTGGCTTATGGTGCGGATGCTGTTTATGTGGGAGGAGCCCGATGGGGTATGCGTGCTTATGCAGGAAACTTTTCTTTGGAACAGCTGCGGGCGGGTGCTGAGATTGCTCATCGGCACAAGAAGAAGATATATGTGACACTCAATATTTTTGCCCACGAGAAAGACTTTGCGGATCTGGAAGGCTTTTTGCTGGAGCTGGCGGATATGGAGATAGATGGCCTGATTGTTTCTGATCCGGGGATTATGCGCGTGGCGCAGCGGACGGCGCCGGAAGTGCCGCTGCATTTAAGCACGCAAATGAATTGTACGAATGGTCAAAGTGTGGGTTTTTGGCTGGATCAGGGGGTTCAAAGAGTGATTCTCGCACGGGAATTATCTAAAGACGAATTGGCGCACCTATGTCGATATGTTCAGGGGGAAATGGAGATATTTGTCCATGGTTCTATGTGCATGGCTTATTCCGGGCGCTGCCATCTGAGCCATTATCTGACGGGAAGAGATGCCAATCACGGGGTGTGCACTCAGCCTTGCCGCTGGCAATATACTCTTGTAGAGGAAAAGATGCCGAATGAACATGGGAAGCCACGGAGAGAGCCTATGCCCCTTGAGGAAGACAGCCGGGGAACTTATATTTTGAGTTCCCGGGATCTGTGTCTGTTATCTCAAGTTCCGGAATTGGCTCGATTGGGCTTGGCGAGCTGGAAGATTGAAGGACGCATGAAGAGCTTGCATTATGTGGCCAGAACGGTGAAGGTGTACCGCGAGGCTATAGATACTTATTGGGATCAAGGGGAGGAGGCCTTTTATGAGAAGATGGAGGGGTGGCGGCAAGAGTTGGATAAGGTGAGCCACCGGCCCTTCACCACAGGGTTTTTCCAGGGTGGGGAATTCGCGGGGATGGTTGATGGGGAGTCGGCGGAACCGTTCTGCCAACATACCTTTGTTGGCCGGGGATTGTCCCCGGATGAATGTATGTCTCTCGCACCGGAAGGAGCCTGGGTTGAACAGCGCAATTTTTTTGCCAGGGGCGATGATATCGAAATTCTGTCTCCGATTCGGGCTCCGCAAAAAATAACAGTTGATAGAATGTGGGATGAGCAGAACACCCTTCTGGAGGCAGCGCGCCATGCAAAAATGAAAGTGAGGGTGTCCTTTGCGGATAAATACTTGGATGAATTTTCTCTTTTGTGCTTGTGTGGAAAGAGTTAGAAAGAGTCAGAAAGGGTTAGGATAGGTGTGGATGTTCTAATACGGGCCATGGTGCGGCGGACGGATATCAATCTTTTGGTGAGACTTGTTGAAGGTCTGGGACATATGGGAGTCATCACGACATTAGATAAAGAGCAGGGAATCGTTTTGATTCAAACCACTCAGGATTGCCGGCAGGAGCTTCTGATGCTTATGGAACATATGCCGCTTTCATGGAAGATCCTGGTTTAATGGGTTAGGGGGGGATGACTTGAGCCTTTTAGAAAAAACATGGCTGGTGGTGGCCAAGGATTCAACATGGATTATGGCTTTGTTGGAAACGACTTCATCCAAAATGACCCTGAAGGCTTTCCGGGAATTTGATATGCCTTTTTTCCGGAATGAAGGTTGGGATGTGGGGGAGATTAAAGAATGGATGGGGCAGTTCGCCACGGGTCCTTCCCGCCTTAAGGTGGCTCTGGACTCGGCTGCTGTTCTGACAGATTTTATTGATTTTCCCCGGGTCTCAGGAAAAACGTTGGAAAAGCATTTTAAAGATAATATTTCAAATTACTTTGACTGTGATAAGGATGACTATGTTATTAATTTTAAGGTGGCTGGATTTTTTGAGCAAGGTGATCTTGAACGTATTCGGATTTTGCTGGCGGCGCTGCCGAAGGATCTCTTGACAAGAATTTATGAAATCGTGGGGCAGCTGGGGATTGAGCTGGCGTCGATTAACATTGCCTGTGAGTGTTTTATGCGGTTGTTTGAGGAAATGGATCCGCAGAGATCTCAGGATATGGCTGTTGTGGATCTGGGCAGCACATTGGGACATGTTTTTTTGGTGGAGAAGGGGGAGGTTGTTTCTTACGCTGCTGTCACTGTGGCGTTGAGCCATCTTTTTAGGGCTTTGAAGGAATTGGAGAAATTTCCGGGCCAGAAGGTTTTTCCTTTGGGAGGAGGGATGCCTCTGAAAAAGCTGATCAGCCGGTCTCTGGGTTTTGAGACGGATGAGGATCAGGGTGAAGATGAGGAGGCGCCGGACTCGGACTATCCTGGTGCAGGGGGGCAACAGGCGGGGGGAATTAAAGGCCTTCGACTTGCTGAAACTTTTCAGCGGGCCGAAGCTTTTCAGCGGGCCGAAGACCTTCGGCTGACGGATAATATGGCCGAAATTTTTCCGGAATTCGCGGTGGTGAGCCCGAAAATTACAGAACCCAAATTGGAGGCTCTTTTTATTCCTTACCAAAATCTTCCTTTTTCCCTGGATCTGACGGCGTTGGATTTGCAGCGGCTGCGCAAGAAAGAGGTTTTAGCGATGCGTGTATGCGACAAGGCGCAAGGGCAGGAGAGAAACGAGGATGAGTTGGATTCTCTCTTTTCTGACGGGGGGCAAAGGGCAAGCTTTAAACGAGTGGCCGACAAGATCCAGGAGTTGATTCAAATTTATCAAAATAGCCAGAGATCCCACCCCCTTGAAAGATCTGGACAGAGTGATGAGGGGTGGCTTGAGGAAGAGAAATCCCTGTTTCGGGAGGTCTATGTGACGGGTATCGGAACAGCGGCGCCCCGTGTTTTTTCCATATTGGGGGAGATGTGTCAGGATGTTTTGTCTGTCTCTTGCGACTATCCGGAAGGGTGGCAGGTTCCTGTGACGCAGCGTCAAGAGGAAGGCGTGGAGTGGATCAGATACCCGTGTCTTTTGGGGCTGATTCTGAAGACCCATGACGAATTCAATTGACAATGTGTAAGCTGTTTTATATAATGAAATATCGATATATATTTTTCTGAAAATTATGATTATTGTCTCAAGATTATTCAAGATTATTCTTATAGTCCCAAAGTTGTCTCAAAATTGTTGAAAATTCGATAGATAGGGCCAGGTTGGTATGACGTTGAATGAGCTCTTGAAACAAAAAAAGTATAAAGAGATTTGGCAGAGATATTGTGGCTTTGCGGATCTGACTTTGAGAGAGTATATGGAGATTCAGAGACGGCTTATGATGGAACAGATTGAACTCATGCATAGCTGCGAATTGGGACAACGGCTGATGCAAAACAAGAAACCGGCGTCTGTGGAAGACTTTCGCCGGTTGGTTCCGTTAACGACTTATGATGATTATGCGGATATTCTGTTGAAAAGAAATATATCGGCTTTGCCGACGGAACCGGTTATGTGGATTGAAACGACATGGGAAGGGGGGATCACTCCTGTCAAGCTGATTCCGTATAGCGAGGGAATGATCAAGGTGTATCGAACGGTTATTATTGCCATTGTCCTGCTCGCGACCAGCAAAAAAAAGGGGAGTTTTTCCTTGCGGCGTTTTGACCGCTTTCTTCATTGTATGGCGTCTTTGCCTTATATGACAGGCTTGATTTCCTATGTTTTGGATGGGGAAATTGATGTGACTTTCTTGCCGGATCCAAAAGAGGTGGAAGGGATCTCTTTTCACCAAAGAAACCGAATGGGGTTATATATGGGAATGAGTGGCGGTATCGATATTTTTTGTGGCATGGGGAGTTTCGTTGTGAAGGCAAGTGAACAATTTCATGACATATCTTCCAGGATTTTGTTCGGAAGCTTGTTCCAAAATTCATTTATCGTGAATTTTAAACTTCTGTTGGCTTTAATCCGTAAAAAATTTTGGCATCAGGATATTCTGCCTAAGGATATATTGGATCTCAAGGGACTGATTTATGCGGGAACAGATGCGGTTCATCTCAGGGATCATATGGAGAAGTGTTGGGGGGTTAAACCGTTAGAGGTTTTTGGCGGCGCTGAGCCTTCCTGCATTGCCGCTGATGTATGGAGTAAGGATGGGGGAATGGTCCTGTTCCCGGATGTGTGTTTTTATGAGTTTATTCCGGAATCGGAGCGGGCTCTGTGTGACAGGGATCCTCACTATGTGCCCAAGACTTCGCTCATGGATGAATTGGTTGAAGGGGATACTTACGAACTGGTTTTTTCTAATTTTAAAGGAGGGGCCTTCTTGCGGTACAGGGCAGGCTATGTGTTCCAATGCCTATCGGTTAAGAATGACGAGGATGGTATCCTGTTCCCTCAATTCAGATATGTGAACCGGGTATCTGCTGTTATTGATATCGCGGGGTTCATCAGGATTACTGAGAAGACCATTCAACAGGCTATTGACTTGTCCGGCCTTCCTTTGGGGGATTGGGTTGCTGTCAAGGAATATAATGCGGATCATAAACCGTTTTTGCATCTCTATATTGAAATGGGTGAGGATTCCCTCACTCATATGCTTGATGCGGAAACAATCCGGGATCAATTGACCCTGTATTTCAGATATGTAAATCTTGATGAACAAGATTTGGAGGCGCTGCTGGGGAGTGATCCGCTGGTGGTGACAATGCTGTCTCATGGAGTTATTTCCGGGTATGAAAGTGCCAAAGGATGTACGCTGCGAAAAATTGATCCGCCGGCCGGGGTGATATCTGAACTTTTGTGTTAGGAGGAGACATGCTGGATTTCTTTATTTGGCTTATACATAGTGTTTCGCTGATCAGCTACAGTTTTCTGCTGGTTGTCTTTGCGTTTTCCAAAAAGGATAAACTGGTGAAAATTGCGATCTTAATGGTAGCTCTCTATATGATATGGACAACGGCTTCGTTGTTTATGAGATTTGATTTGCCGCCCGGCACATTGTTTTGGAACAGGATCATGGCAGCTGCTATAATCTTTTTGCCCCTGATTGTTTATCATTTTATGGCTTTATTTAGCGATTTCCACAGCCATCTCCTGAAGTATATAGGCTACATTGGGACGGCTGTTTCTCTAATCTTAAATTTTACAGGCCAGATGTTTTCGCAAGTCACTGTCCAAATGATTCCCCAAATGGTCGATGGGCGTCTGGTTCCGGCTCATTATTTTGATGTTAAATGGGAATGGGGCGTTGTTTTTGCTTTCATGTATGCGGTAATCCTGCTGGCTATAGGCTTTGCGTACTGCCTCAAGGTTCTGGAAAAGACGCTGAAAGCCGATGGGATCAAGGCGATCATTGCCGGCAATGTGATTATTGTCGCAGCGATTATTCTTATGGCGCTTCCGTGGCTGAACCAATACTCTCTTGGGGTTTTGGCGGGGGTTATCAATGCTGTGTGTATTATGATTTCTATCTATAAATACCGTATGCTGGAATTTAAATTTGTCTTTAAAAAAGGGGCGGCTTTGCTCTTCTGCATGGGACTGCTTGTCCTGGGCTATATTTATTTGTCTCTGACCCTTGATGAGACTCTAAAAATGTATGTGATTCCTGCAGTGACAGCCCTTTCTATATGCGGTGTTTATTCTTTGTATGTAAAGTTTAATCGGGATATTGACAAAATATTTATTTCCACAGAATACCAACAGCGGCAGTGGCTGTTCGGGTTCAGTGTCAACCTGGCAAATAAATTGGAATTGGACGAGATCACAGATACTTTTCTGGAGGCTGTCAAGAGCGTTTTGCGGGTCAGCCATGTGTTTCTGGCGCTTTATGATAGGGACAACGATACGTACACCCTCAGCGCCGGCGCCTTGGAGGTGGCAGGACGGGGATATGTGTTTGCCGGGGATAACCCTATGGCAACATGGCTGAATGATAACAACACCTGTCTTACCCGTGATCATATCCGGACGCTGCCTATTTTCAAGGCCCTGTGGGATTCGGAAATGGAGTGTATTGATGATATGGATTTGGAATTGGCGGTGCCGCTCAAAAGCCGCAGCCATTTGATTGGCATGCTGATTCTTTCCAAGAAACAGGATGGCTCGACTTTTACCATCGAGGACATGGATCTGCTTCTTTCCTTGGGAGGATCGACAGCTGTAGCCCTTGACAATGCTTTTTCTTATGAGCGGGCGAAAAGTGAAGCTAATACGGACTCTTTAACGGGGCTGTTTAATCATCGGCATTTTTATCGGGAGCTGAGACAGCAAATCCAGGAAGTTGGGGAAAATCCTTTGTCGCTGGTTTTGCTGGACCTGGATATGTTTAAACTCTATAACGATATGTACGGGCATGTGGAAGGAGACAAGGCTCTGGAAACTGTGGCGGCAATCTTAAAGGCCCAAGTGGGAGACTGCGGTGTAGCGGCCCGTTATGGCGGTGAAGAATTTGTTATTATTTTGCCTTTCTATGATTCTGAGCGGGCCGAGATGTTAACGGAAAAGATTCGGCAGGCGGTGCAGCGCACGTTCCATGGCGGACCTGGGGACGCCCATCGTTTTCTCAGCATCAGTGCGGGGATATGTACCTATCCGCAAGCGGCGCCCAATGGTGAAGAGCTGCTCCAGCGCGCAGATATTGCTCTTTATTCCGCAAAAAATTCCGGGAAAAATACGGTTGTTATTTACGGTCCAAACATGACGTATGCTCCGAGCATGACAGATGTCCCGGTTGTTCCGGGACATCTGGAAGCGATTGGCGACCTGCGTTTGCCGTCAGCTCTCGGCGAATCGATTTCTCATTCTTCAGCGATTTTTGCCCTTACGGCAACCATTGAAACGAAGGATTACTATACCTATGGACATTCTCAAAAAGTAGCGGAATATGCGTCGGTTTTGGCAGCCGGTATCGGGTTGGATGATTGGCATGTTAAAGCGATTATGGAAGCGGCTCTGCTTCATGATATCGGCAAGATTGGGATTCCGGAGGATATTCTGAAAAAGGTGGGGCGTTTGACGGAGGATGAGCTGGAGATTATGCGGCGGCATGTGGATATGTCTGTGACCATCATTAAGCATTTGCCGACGCTGCAATATGTGCTGCCGGCTGTGATAGGCCATCATGAGAACTGGGATGGCACGGGGTATCCGCGTAACATCCGCGGGGAAGAGATCCCGATCTCGGCCCGGTGTCTGGCGATCTCGGATTCTTTTGATGCGATGACGTCCACACGGCCTTATCGCAGCGGGTGTTCTTTGGATCATGCGCTGCGGGAGCTGCAGGAAAAATCGGGAACGCAGTTCGATCCGCATTTGGTCGATGCTTTTGTTGAGCTGACCCAGTTGAAACGGATTAGTCTGACGCCGCTTCAATAACGCGGGCTACGCCCGCAAGTGGTCAGGGGTCAGTGGTCAGTGGTGGTCAGTACCTCCTTATGTGAGTACCAAGAGCCTGCCTTGTAAATTGCGGATGGCAACAGATTCATGTTTGCCGCCGTTTTCTCCGTCTAGTGTCCAGGGGATCGGGGTGTCAAATTGAAAGGTGATTTCGGAGGTGTGCAGGAAGGTTACACAGGCTGGATCATACTCCCGGGTAAGAAGGCTTCCGATGATTTTTTGGTAATCAGCAAGATTTTTGGGAGATTTGACGAGCAAGACCTCAAACAGGCCGTCTGTTAAGCTGACTGTGTCGGGGCTGAGCTTGACTAAACCGGCTACTGACATGGAATTGGTGACGCCGCCGAAAATGTAGTCATCTTCTAGGGCGCCTTGACGATACTGTATGGCAGCGCGGCAGGGGGGGATGTCGCTGAGCCGGGACATCCCCTGCAGAATGTAAGCTAAGTGACCCAGGATGTTTTTGGCTTCTTGAGGGGTTGTATAGGAAACGTCTGTAAAGGCGCCGAAAGCGGCAATATAGGTGAAATACGCGTCCCCAAGCATTCCGATGTCAATGGCCATAGGGTGACCTTCCAAAATTATGTCCGCCGCTTTTTTGAGGTTTTTGGGCAATCCCAAGCTGTTGGCAAAGTCGTTGACTGTGCCTACGGGAATGTAGCCGAGGGGGGGTGGGTTTTTCAGCCCCATGAGGCCGTTGACGGTTTCGCTGAGAGTCCCGTCTCCGCCGCAGCAGACTACTGTCTCGTATTCCTGGGCGTACATGCGGGCAAAGGCCTTAGCATCTCCTTTTTTTTGGGTCATATAGATGGTGACAGAATACCCGTTTTTGCAGAATAGATCCACCATGCTTGGCATGTCGGAGGCGTATTGGCCCTTTCCGGCGATGGGATTGATAATGAGCGCCAACTTTTTAAGCATGTTTGAATTATAATATACACGATGAGTTTGTGCCAGTTTTTGTGCGTTTTTGTGCCAGTTTTTATTGACATCCTCAGGGGGAAAATAGTAACATGTAATCGTTGGCCCAAAATTAGACATGAAAAATCAGAGAAAAACCTCGCAGATGACAATTGGGGTTTGTTAGGAGTGTTTATGGGAATTAAATTACTGGGAACCGGTTTTTATGTCCCCGATGTAGCCATCAGCAATGAAGACATGGCCAAGCTGGTCGATACAAGTGACGCGTGGATTCGGGAACGAACAGGAATCTGTTCCCGCCGGATTGCCGTGCGGGAGACTCTCTTGGATATGGCCCTGGCGGCGTCTCGCCAGGCTTTAGATGATGCGGGGATAGCTCCGGATGAGGTGGATCTGATTATTGTGGGGACATTGACAGGGGAAGTTGTCATGCCTTCAACAGCTTGTCTGATTCAAGGTCTTTTGGAGATTCAGGATGCGGTGGCTTTCGATATCCGGGCCGCCTGTGTAGGGTTTGGTATTGCCATAGCAACGGCTCGCGATATGCTGGAGGCAGGGAACTTTTCTACGGCTCTGGTGGTTGGGGCCGATAAGCTGTCGCGCATTATTAACTGGGAAGATCGCAATTCGTGCGTTTTGTTTGGAGATGGCGCGGGAGCGGTGGTGATTTCCCGAGGTGGGGAACCGCGTTCGGGCGCTTATTTTATGCGGACGACTCCGGATATGGCCGGCGCGTTGACACTGAGACGTCAGGGGGGAAGGTTTCCTTATGAAAAGATCAATCCTGATTTTGTGCCGGAGCTTCAGGATGAGAGCGTTCCCTTGGTTCATATGAAGGGAACGCAGGTTTTTCGTTATGCGGTAACAGCTATGCGAGAGTGTATGGACGCGGTTTTGGATAAAGCGGGAGTGACGATGGAGGATATTCAATGGGTGATTCCCCATCAAGCGAATAAACGCATTATAGATGCTGTGGTGCATAATGGAGGGTGGCCTGCTGAGAAGTTCTTTGTAAATATTGACCGTTATGGTAATACGTCGGCGGCCAGTGTGCCGATTGTGCTGGCGGAAATGCGTCAGGATCACCGGGTGGCGGCCGGGGATTTGGCTCTGCTGGTGGCTTTTGGCGGAGGGTTAGGGTGCAGCGCTATGGTGGTTGAGCTTTGAGGGAAGTTGGAACTGCCTGGTGGAAAGGGTGTTCCTCTCAAAACAAAACAAAACATAAGGAAAGGAATGGCCTTAAGTTATGAAAACTCGTCTGACGGATTTATTGAATATTCGGATCCCTATTATTCAGGGGGGCATGGCCTGGGTCAGTGAGAGTACGCTGGCGGCGGCTGTGAGTGAAGCCGGGGGCTTGGGCGTGATTGCGGCGGCTAACGCTCCTGCCGGCTGGGTGCGTGAAGAGATCCGCCGAGTGAGAACTTTGACGGACAAGCCTTTTGGGCTCAATGTGATGCTTATGAGTCCTTCTGTGGAGGATGTGGCTCAATTGGTCTGTGAAGAGCGTGTGCCTGTGGTGCTGACGGGGGCGGGAAATCCGGCTAAGTATATTCCGGCTTGGAAGGAGAGCGGGACTACTGTGCTCAGTGTTCTATCGTCTGCGGCTCTGGCGGTACGTCTGGAGCGGGCGGGTGTGGATGGTATTGTGGCGGAAGGCTGTGAGTCGGGCGGCCATATCGGTGAGGTGACCACCATGTGTTTGGTGCCGCAGATTGTGGATGCTGTGAAGGTTCCTGTGGTGGCGGCCGGCGGAATTGCTGACGGACGTGGTATGGCGGCGGCTTTTATGCTGGGGGCTGTGGGCGTTCAGGCGGGGACGGTGTTCTTGGTGGCGGAGGAGTGCCAGGTTCACGAGAACTACAAGACTATGATCCTGAAGGCCGGCGATCGGTCGACTGAGGTGACGGGACGCTCTACACATCCTGTACGCTGCCTGAAAAACAAATTGACGAAAATTGGCTCGGACATGGAAAGGCAAGGGGCTTCATTGGAAGAGATGGAACAATTCTTTGCGGGTTCTCTGCGTTGTGCGGCTGTGGAGGGGGATACGGAGAAGGGGTCTTTTATGTCGGGGCAGATTGCCGGCCTGGTCAAACGGAGGATGCCGGCCCGGGAGATTATCGAGTCCATGAGGACCCAGGCCCAGGAGCTGTTGCGGGGCGGGGATTGAGGAAAAACTTTGAGTAAGGGGGAAATATTACTATAATGGAAAAGCCTGTACGTGATACACACGAGACGGATGGGAATACGAGAGACCGGCATGCCTCTCCTCGTTTGGCGGTTTTGTTTCCGGGCCAAGGGGCTCAGGCTGTAGGTATGGGACGGGATTTTTATGACAGCTTTGAGGCGAGCCGTGAGGTTTTTGACCGGGCGGCGGATATACGGGATCTGTGCTTTGACGGCCCGGCGGATCAGCTCAATGTGACGTCTCACACTCAACCTGCCCTTTTGCTGACGGAGGTGGCCATGTGGCGGGCATTTTGTTCCTGCATAAATAAGAGTGTGGATGATATCTATGCTGTGGCGGGGTTTAGTTTGGGTGAAGTGTCGGCGCTGGTGGCGGCGGAGGTACTGCCTTGGCCTGAGGCGCTGGCGCTTGTGCGCAAGCGTGGGGCCTGGATGGAGGAAGCGTACCCTCAAGGGGGCGGTATGCTGGCGGTGATGGGGCTGGAGAAGGAGGCGTTGGAGGGTCTCGCGGAGCAAGTGAGGAAGCACATGGACAATGATGTCGTGGAATTGGTGAATTTTAACGCACCGGGCCAAATTGTGGCGGCCGGCGATGTGACGGCTCTGCAGGCTCTGGCCCAGAAGATCCAGGAGCATAAGGGGCGGGGGAGGCTTCTCACTGTCAGCGGGCCTTTTCATTCTTCCCTGTTGGCCGGTGTGGAGGATAAGCTGCGGCAGGAGCTGATCCGGATGGAGGTGAATGCTCCGCGCATCCCTGTTGTGTCCAATGTGACGGCGGAGTATTATAGGGAGCAGGATGCGGTGGATTTGATTGCCCGCCAGGTGCGGCGGCCTGTCTTATGGGAACAGTCTATGCGGCGTCTTTTGGCGGAGGGTGTGGAGGTGTTTGTGGAGATGGGTCCGGGCAGGGTGTTGACGGGTCTGCTCAGAAAGATTGATCGCCAGGCGACGGTGGTGACCATAAATTCCTGTGCGGATCTACATACTTTGAGGGAGAAGATCCGGCTGTGAAAATGTTTATGGAGAATAATGGGGGGCGTAAGAGCATGGAAAAGAATATGAAAGGTAAGGTCTGTGTCGTGACGGGGGGATCTCGTGGTATTGGCCGGGGGATTGCTTTGGAGTTGGCGGGCCGTGGTGCGTGCCTGGTCATCAATTATCATAGGAGCGAGAACCAGGCACGGGATGTTCAAAGTGAGATTGAGGCCATAGGGGGCAGAGCTTTGGTGGTTCGAGGCAACATGGCCCTTGAGGAGGATGTGAAAAATCTCTTTGCAGCGGTGTTGGCGGAATTTGGCCGTGTCGATGTGTTGGTTAATAATGCGGGAGTGACCCGGGATGGCTTGGTGGCGCGCATGAGCGCAGCTGATTATGATGAGGTGCTGGATTTGAACTTGAAGGGGGCTTTTTTGTGTTCCCGGGCGGCGGCGAAGATTTTTATGAAACAACGATCGGGGAAAATTATTATGATTTCTTCGGTGGTCGGATTGATGGGCAATGCCGGACAATGCAACTATGCAGCGGCGAAGGCGGGCCTGATAGGGTTGACCAAATCTTTGGCTCGGGAGTTGGGCCCCCGTTCTGTCACGGTCAACGCCATTGCCCCTGGGTTTATTGTGACGGATATGACGCAGGAGTTGTCGGAAGAGGCTAAAGGGAAATATATTGAATCTATTCCTTTGGGGCGCCTGGGGCAAGTTCAGGATGTGGCGCGGGCGGCAGCTTTTTTGGCGTCGCCGGATGCTGATTATATTACGGGACAGGTTTTGGTGGTGGATGGGGGCTTGCGCTGCTGATACAGCTGGCGAATGAGGTCGACGCAGTCACCAAGGTCGACGCGGTCACCAAGGTCGACGCGGTCACCAAGGTCGACGCGGTCACCTATAAGATGATATAATATCCATTGATCCAATTCTACATTGTAAACCAAAGAAATGAGGTGCCTGAATTCATGTTGGAAAGAGTTGTTGTAACGGGCCGGGGCGTTGTGAGCCCCATCGGGAACAACATACAAGATTTCTGGAGCGCGGCGAAAAAAGGCGTGTGTGGCGTTGCTCCCATTACACATTTTGATACGGAAAAATATAATGTAAAACTTGCGGCTGAAGTCAAGGATTTCGATCCCTTGGAGTATATGGATAAACGGGAGAGCCGGCGCAGCGACCGGTTTTGTCAGTTTACTGTGGCGGCCGGATCTCAGGCAATGGCGGAAAGTGGCTTGGATCAGCCGGGGGCTATTGAGCCGGAACGCTTGGGGGTTCTCCTGGGTGTGGGTATCGGCGGGCTTTCTACATTGGAAAAGGAGATTGGCGTGAATACCACGAAGGGGCCGGGGCGGGTTTCTCCGTTCATGGTTCCGATGATTATCTGTAATATTGGGCCGGGCATGCTGGCAATCCGCTTCAATGCTCAAGGGGTTTGCAGCACTGTGGTGACGGCTTGCGCGTCGGGAACCAATGCGATTGGGGACGCTTTTCGTCTCCTGCAGCGCAATGAAATGGATGCGATCATCACAGGCGGCTCCGAAGCCGCGATTGCACCGGTGGCCATGGCTGGGTTTTCCAATATGATGGCTCTGTCCCTTCAAAAGGATCCTGGGCGGGCCTCAATTCCTTTTGATAAAGAGCGCAGCGGGTTTGTCCTGGGGGAAGGATCGGGTATACTGGTTTTGGAGACCTTAAGTCATGCCCGTCAACGCGGGGCAAAAATTTTCGCGGAACTTGCAGGGTATGGAACAACCTGTGATGCTTACCACATTACTGCGCCTGAGCCGGAAGGGAAGGGAGCTGCCCGCGCCATAACTTTAGCTTTGAGTGACGCCGGGATCGCAGCTTCACAGATTTCTTATATCAATGCCCATGGTACAGGCACGGAGTACAATGATTTGACGGAGACCCGGGCGATCAAGAGTGCTTTTGCGTCTTATGCTTATGAGGTTCCCATCAGCTCAAGCAAATCTATGTTTGGTCACTTGCTGGGAGCAGCCGGAGGCGTGGAGGGATTGATTTGTGTGGAGGCGTTGCAGGAAGGTCTTATCCCAGCCACCATCAATTATAAGGTTCCGGATGAAAATTTGGACTTGGATTATGTTCCTCAGGTTAGCCGCAGTCAAGAACTTACCTATGTAATGTCCAATTCCTTGGGGTTTGGCGGTCATAATGCTTCGATAATCTTTAAGAAATGGGATGAATGATTATGGATCTTCTTTTGATTGAACAGCTCATTCGTATGGTCAATATGTCTTCGTTGTCCTGCTTGGAGATTGAAGAACAAGGGGTTCGCATTCGTTTAGAGAATCAAACCCTGGGTAGGGGAGTGAGTTCGGAGCCCGCTGCACTTAATGGGGGCAGCACAGCCGGCCCGCCCGGTAGTGCAGGCCAGTCCGGCATCACGGGTCAGCCGGGTGCAACGGGCCCCGGCGCTGTGGCTCACCCCAACGTTGTGGGTCACCCCAACGTTATGGGGCCTGATTCGGGGCCAAGCCTGGGATCTGCGCAAAATGGATCAGGCTCTCTCGTGTCGCCGCTCCTACAGATTCCTCAAGGATTTCCCAAACCAGGGGCGCCTCCTGCCACACCGGAGCAGGAAGAGAATGTTGTCTATATCAAATCGCCTCTGGTGGGAACTTATTATTCGACCCAAGCTCTTGGCTATGATCCTGTGGAACCGGGAGATAGGGTCACGGTGGGGCAGGCTGTGTGTGCTGTGGAGGCGATGAAACTCATGAATGTTATTGAGGCTGAGGTGGCCGGGGAAATTATTGAATTTATGGCTGAAGATGGGGCCTTGATAGAGTATGGGCAACACTTGGTTAAGATACGAAAAAGTTGATACCTGTCAAGAAATAAATGGGTATTAGAGGAAGGTGATCGGTTTTGGACGACATGAACTCTCATTTGAACACCATGGACTCTCAGGCAATTCAAAAGATTATTCCACACAGATATCCTTTCCTGCTGGTGGATCGTATTGAATCCTGCGACCCGGGAAAACGGGCTGTAGGCATTAAAAATGTCACAGTCAATGAGCCTTTTTTTCAAGGGCATTTTCCCGGGTATCCTATCATGCCCGGAGTATTGATCCTGGAGGCTCTGGCTCAAGTGGGCGCCGTGGCTCTGTTGGTTCTTCCCGAATATGCGGGGAAAATTGCTCTCTTCGGGGGCTTAAAAAATGCCCGTTTCCGCCGTCCGGTAGTTCCGGGGGATGTCCTGAGACTGGAAGTGGAAATCCAAAAAATCCGCGCGGGTATCGGCGTGGGCAGTGGCGTGGCAACTGTGGACGGCCGGCGCGCCTGTGAAGGCGAGATGACTTTTAGGGTTGGAGATGAATAACATGTTTGACAAAATCCTTATTGCGAACCGCGGTGAGATTGCCGTGCGCATTATCCGGGCTTGTCGTGAAATGAATATTCAAAGTGTGGCGGTCTATTCGGAAGCGGACGCGGAAGCTCTGCATGTGGGGCTGGCGGACGCGAGCATCTGTGTGGGCCCGGCGCCTTCTGCGGAGAGTTATCTGAATATGCACAATATCCTGAACGCCGCGCTGCTTTCCGGCGCTCAGGCGATCCATCCCGGTGTGGGGTTTTTGGCGGAAAATGCCCAGTTTGCTCATATGTGCGAGGAGTGTCAGATCAAATTTATTGGGCCGGCTTCTCAGACCATTGCGTTATTGGGAGATAAAATCCGGGCGAAGGATACGATGAAGGCCTGTGGTGTTCCTGTCATTCCCGGATCCGGCCAGGCTGTGAGCCAGGAGGAAGCAGAGGCTTTAGCCAAGGATATGGGGTACCCGGTTATTCTAAAAGCCGCGGCCGGCGGCGGGGGGCGGGGTATCCGTATCGTTGCCCGGGAAGAGGATCTGGCGGGAGCTTTTATTCAGGCTCAAGGGGAAGCTCAGGCGGCTTTTGGCGACAGTCGTCTCTATATTGAGAAAATGTTGACCCGTACACGGCACATTGAAGTCCAGATTTTGGCTGATGAGGTGGGCCACATCATTCATTTGGGGGAGCGGGATTGCTCGCTGCAAAGACGCAATCAGAAGGTTTTTGAGGAGACGCCGTCTCCGGCGCTGTCTCCTGAGGTGCGCGATGCCATATGTCAGACAGCTGTGCGGGCGGCTCAGGCTGTGGACTATAAGAATTTGGGGACTGTTGAGTTTTTGCTGGATCAGGATATGAAGTATTACTTCATGGAAATGAATACGCGCATTCAGGTGGAACACCCCATCACTGAAATGGTGACGGGTATCGATGTGGTCAAGGAACAGCTGCGGGCCGCGGCGGGGTATCCGTTGCGTTATGAGCAGCAAGATGTGAGTTTTTCGGGGGTGTCGTTGGAGTGCCGTATCAATGCGGAGGCTCCAGAGCAGGGATTTCGCCCCAGCTGTGGGAAGATTGTTTATTTGCATCTTCCCGGAGGACCGGGGGTGCGCTTTGATATGTGTGTTTATGAGGGGTACACGATGCCGCCCTATTATGATTCGCTGCTGGGTAAGCTGATTGTGCATACGCCGACCCGGGACGAGGCTCTGAAGAAAATGCTGGCTGCCCTGCAGGAGTTGACTATAGAGGGCGTGGATACCAATATTGAATATCATAAGACTTTGTTGACCACCCCGGAGGTGAGGGGAGGAACGGCTGACACGTCTTTTATTGATACTCATCTTTGTGTAAAGTGAGGTGAAGATTCGAAATGTCACTGATGGATGCCTTTCGTAAAAAGAGACAGTATGCTACGGTTCCGGCGGCTCGCATTCCGCGCACAGCCATTCCTGACGGTATGTGGCAAAAATGCGCCGGCTGCAAGAAAATTATTTACCATGATAATGTTGAAAAGAATCTGCAGTGTTGCCCAGGCTGTGGCTATCATTTTCCGTTGAAAGCGGTGGAGCGTATGTATCAGATATGTGATGAGGACAGTTTTGTCCCTTTTGTCGATGATTTTGGGGAAATTGATCCGTTAGCGTTTCCGGGATACCTGGAAAAGAAACAGAAAATCGCTGAGGCCAGCGGCCTTGACGAAGCTGTGCTGGCCGGCGTGGGGGCCATTGACGGACACAAGGTCGTGCTGGCTATCATGGATAGTCATTTTATGATGGGCAGCATGGGATGGGCGGTAGGTGAAAAAATCACACTGGCCATCGAAAGGGCCATCAAGGCGTCTCTGCCGGTGGTAATCTTCTGTGCCTCGGGAGGCGCACGCATGCAGGAGGGGATTGTTTCTCTCATGCAAATGGCGAAGGTGAGCGGAGCGTTGGCAAAGCTGGCTGAGGCGGGGCTGCTCTACGTAGCGGTGGCGACCCATCCGACAACGGGTGGGGTGACGGCGAGTTTTGCCATGCTGGGGGATATCATTTTGGCGGAAAAGGGAGCTCTGATCGGGTTTGCCGGCCGCCGGGTTATTGAACAGACGATTAACCAAAAATTGCCAGATGAGTTTCAGTCAGCAGAGTTTTTGCTGCAGCATGGGTTTGTAGATCGTATTGTGGAGCGCAAAGAGATGCGTTCTGTGCTGGCTCAGATCTTGGCTATGCACACAGGAAGCAGGGGAGAAGTTGAAGAGGGACGCCATAGCAGCATAAACTGTGCAGAATACGACAGCAGCACAAAAAAGGATGTGCAGGAAGAAAGCGATGGGTATAGCGACGGCAGTCCCGGAGAAAATCATACCGAAAAAGATACGATTTCTGGGGATATAACGAATGTGGCTTGGGAAAAAGTCCAACTATCGCGCCGTACGGACCGGCCCACAGCACGGATTTATATGAAAGCCTTGTTTCCGGATCTTCTTGAATTCAAGGGGGATCGCGCCTTTGCTAATGATCCGGCTATTATTGGCGGCATTGCGACTTTTGACGGTGTCCCTGTGACGGTCATTGGTCAGGAGAAGGGACAGACGATGAAACAGAAGATCTTCCGCAACTTTGGTTCCACCAATCCGGAGGGATTTCGCAAAAGCTTGCGCCTCATGCGTCAGGCGGAAAAATTTGGCCGTCCGGTGATCTGTTTTGTGGATACTCAGGGGGCTTTCTGTGGAGTCGAAGCTGAACAGCGTGGACAAGGCCAGGCCATTGCTGAGAATTTGAAGGCTATGATGTCTCTCAAGGTTCCTATTATTTCGATTATTCTCGGCGAGGGCGGAAGCGGCGGCGCGCTGGCGCTGGCTGTTGCGAATGAGGTTCATATTCTGGCTAACGCGGTGTATTCCATCCTGTCTCCGGAAGGATTTTCCAGCATCCTTTGGAAGGATAGCAGCCGCGCCCAAGAAGCGGCCCAAATGATGAAAATGACAGCGGAAGATCTTAAAGAACTGGAGATTGTGGACGGTATTATCCGGGAAGGATCCGAAGGGGCGCACCTAACTCCCGATGAAGCAATCAGAGCTGTGGCAGAAACTCTGTCTGGGGCTCTGAAGCGATGGCGCGGGTATTCGGGAGAGGATATCGCTGAGGCGCGGTGGCGGAGGTTTCGGGGGAAGTAGGTTTTCAGAAAAATCCCCCCGGAATTGTTGACAAAGCTACTCGACCTATGATAGATTGAACGGAGCGACTTGTAATAACAAGTCATTATTTTGTTGCCGGGGAGGTGTTTGTGATGGCAGTTGGGGCGAGATTGGGAATCACCCTGGCGTGTACCGAGTGTAAAAATAGAAATTATCAGACAATGAAGAACAAAAAGAACGATCCGGATCGCCTGGAAATCAAGAAATACTGTAAGACATGCAAGACGCATACCACACATCGGGAAGGTAAATAAATCTATCAAGAAGGAAAGTATGGAGTGATAATGTGGCAAAGAGCGTAGGGACAGCAAAAAAACGACCCGGGTTTGGTAAAATAGGAAATTTTTTTCGCGAGGTCGGTTTGGAGCTTAAGAAGGTTCATTGGCCGACTCGCAAACAGCTTCTGATTTATACAGCTGTCGTGTTGGTTTCAGTGGCTATAATGGCCGCGATTATTGGGGTCATAGATCTGGTTTTATTTAGCGGGATGGAATTTGTTCTTGGTCGATAAGATCATGGAAGGGGTGTAACAATGAAGTCCTGCGCAATGGCAAGAATGAAGTGTTAGACCCGTGCAGACTTTGGGGAGGCTGTTTTCTGCATGACAAAAAACTGGTACGTCATTCATACGTATTCCGGATATGAAAGCAAGGTCAAGGCAAATCTGGAAAAAAGAGTGGAATCCATGAGCATGGAAGGAAAGATATTCCGTGTCCTTGTTCCTATGGAAGACGAAATCGAAATCAAAAACGGAAAAAAGAAGATTACAAAGCGTAAAGTCTTTCCGGGATATGTCCTTGTAGAAATGGATATGACGGATGATTCGTGGTATGTAGTCCGGAATACTCCTGGCGTGACAGGCTTTGTGGGCAGCGGCAGCAAGCCGGTTCCCTTGTTGGAAACGGAGGTAGCCGCGATCTTGCGTCAAATGGGTTTGGAAAAGGTGCGAACCCGGATCGATATCGATGTGGGCCAGTCCATTCGTGTGACCAACGGTCCTTTTCAGGATTTTATTGGTGTTGTGAGCGAGGTAGTTGAAGACCGGGCCAAGCTGAAAGTGACGGTTTCCATGTTTGGGCGCGAAACCCCTGTAGAGCTTGATTTTGGCCAGGTGGAAAAGTTATCATGAATGCACATTGACGAAAGGAGGTGAGAATGGTGGCAAAGAAGGTTGTTGGCATGGTGAAGCTGGCGATTGAAGCGGGCAAAGCCAATCCGGCGCCGCCGGTAGGTCCGGCCCTGGGGATGCATGGTGTGAATATTATGGGTTTTTGCAAGGAATATAACGAAAGAACGAAAGACCAAGCGGGTCTTGTGATTCCTGTAGAAATCACGGTTTATGAGGATCGTTCCTTTACGTTTATCCTTAAAACGCCTCCGGCTTCAGTGCTTCTGAAAAAAGCGGCTAATGTGCCTTCTGGCTCGGCAACGCCGAATCGGGTGAAAGTGGCTAAAGTGAGCCGTGCTCAGGTTAAAGAAATTGCGGAAACGAAGATGGTCGACTTAAACGCGGCCAGCGTGGAAGCGGCTATGCGCATGGTGGAAGGGACTGCGCGAAGTATGGGCATTGAGGTGGAAGCCTAGTGCGGATTTATGTAGTCTGGTAAAAAATTGAGTGGGAGAGGGCCTTGAGATACCGGATCGTCCTCAAAGACCACAAGGAGGAAAATTTTTATGGCTAAAGTGGGAAAACGAACCCAGGATATTCTGAAATCCTATGATCCGCTTCACCTGTGTGACCCGGAGGAAGCGGTGGCGATGACAAAAAAGAATGCCAACGCGAAATTTGATGAAACCGTCGAAGTCGCTTTCCGTTTGGGTATTGATACCCGGCACGCGGATCAGCAGATTCGCGGAGCGGTGGTGCTGCCGAATGGCACAGGAAAAACCCGCAGTGTCTTGGTGTTCGCCAAAGGGGAGAAGGCCAATGAAGCGGAGAAAGCCGGCGCGGACTTCGTGGGAGCAGAAGATATGATCCAAAAAATCCAGGGAGGATGGTTTGGTTTTGAAGTGGCTGTGGCAACACCTGATCTCATGGGATTGGTGGGCCGCTTGGGTAAACTTCTGGGACCAAAGGGTCTTATGCCTAACCCCAAGACAGGCACAGTGACTTTCGATGTTGCCAGAGCTATTGCCGAGATTAAGGCCGGTAAAGTAGAATACCGTGCTGATAAGGCCGGGATTATCCACGCGCCGATCGGCAAAGCATCTTTTGCCGAGGAAAAACTCCTTGAGAATTACAAAACCATAGCCGAAGTTGTCATGCGTGCCAAACCGGCTGTCGCGAAGGGACAATATGTCAAAAGCGTGACTCTCTCGTCAACTATGGGACCGGCTGTGAAAATCAATCCTCTGAGATATTTGGCATAACTGCACGACTATTTCAGGGGTTGAAATAAACCAGATTGAAAGAACCGGACAACTGAATAGACCGCTGCAGACAGCAGGAGCCCCATGCGGAAAAATTTTCTGGAATAAGGCTTAATACACTCTCCTGCCGAGGTGGAAAGCGCATTTGTTGTGAAATGAGTGAGATGCTCTGATCATAAGCGCCCTCTGTAAGAACAGAGACTGCCTCGAGTTGATATGATCAACGAAGTTGATATCCTTCAGCTTTAAGTCAACGGGGTTGCCTCCGATGGTGCAGAGGGTTCTATTATGTGTTTGACTGGACTGGGAAAAGAAAGGAGGAATACCATCATGCCTGATATTGCAGCCAAACAACGCATTGTTGAAGATATCAAGTCCAAGTTTGAAAACGCCAAAGGCGTGGTTCTGGCCGACTACAGGGGGTTAACGGTGGCTGAGGTCACACAACTGCGCGCGAAGCTGCGGGCAGAGCAAGTAGAATACCGCGTTCTGAAAAACACCATGGTGATACGGGCGATTCAAGAGCTCGGCTATGATGAGCTGGTTCCTGAGCTCAAAGGGCCGACAGCCATTGCTTTTTGCGCGGATCCTGTGGCTCCGGCGAAACTGTTGGTTGAATTTGCGAACAAACATAAGCAATTGAAAATCAAGGCAGGTGTCGTTGAAGGAAGTGTCATCCCCATGGACCGGGTAACGCAGCTGGCCCAACTGCCGTCGCGGGAGCAGCTTCTCGGCAAAATCGCGGGACTGCTGCAAGCGCCGCTTTCCAGAATGGCAAATTGCCTGCAAGGGCCGCTGCGCAATGTCAGTTACGCTCTGAACGATTTGCATCGGATGAGAAGCGAAGGCAGCTGATAGGATGGTTTGATTAAAATATTTTAAATTGGAGGATAAAAATGGCTAAGATTGATGAGATTCTGACGATGATTGAAGGACTCACCGTTTTGGAGCTCTCTGAGCTTTCTAAAGCTTTTGAAGAAAAATTTGGGGTTACCGCAGCTGCACCTATGGTTATGGCCGGCGCCCCTGCCGCGGGTGCTCCTGCTGCTACAGCCGAAGAAGCTGAGCAGACAGAATTTGATGTTATTCTGACCAATGTGGGCGGGGCCAAAATGAGTGTGATCAAAGTTGTCAATGAAGTGACAGGTTCCGGCCTGAAAGGGGCCAAAGAGATCGTGGATGGCGCTCCCAAGGCGGTTAAAGAAAAAGTCAGCCGCGATGAGGCCGACAACATTAAGGCGAAGTTGGAAGAAGCTGGGGCGACTGTCGAAATCAAATAGGATATGATCTCGACCTAGGTGAACGGAAATAGGTTGGAACTTTACGTATTGGGGCCGAGTTCGTTATGGCGAGCTCGGCTTTGACAAAATATTTGCTTTGACCCTTGACAATTCTCCAGATGGGCCTATTGGGCTGTGGCAGAGTTGTCACAGTTTTTTTGCGTCCATTTTTACTCAAGTCCCACTCAGCAAAAAACAATCACAACTTTAAAATTGAAAGGAAAACCATTTTGAACGAACACAAATACCATATGATTACCTGCGAAAAAAACTGGCTGGAATCCACAGCCTTATCCCAGCTGCAAGCCGTGGCGAAGCTGCCGGGCGTTCTCCGGACTGTCGGACTTCCCGACCTGCATGCCGGCAAATCCCCGGTAGGCATGGCTTTGGAAACTCAAGATATCATTTACCCGCATCTTATCGGCGGCGACATCGGCTGCGGCATGGGGCTCTTTGACACCGGCCTGGACATTGGCAAATACAGCGAAAAACGCTGGCTGTCGCGCCTCAACCATATCCCCGCTCTCGCCGACATTGCGACAGTGAACCCTTATCCTGAGCCAAGCCCGATCAGCGACCTCGGCACTCTTGGCAGCGGCAACCACTTTGCCGAATTTCAGCAGATAGAGACAGTGTTTAGCCCGGAGGATTTTGCCGAACTGAACCTGCCGCAAAAAAATATCATCTTATTGGTACACAGCGGCTCACGCGGCTACGGCCAGGAAGTATTCAAATCACTGAATTACGTTGTTGGCATGAAGCCCAACAGCCCAGAAGCCATCGCCTATCTGCAAAAACACGACATCGCCCTCCTCTGGGCACGGCGCAACCGCGCCCTTGTGTCCGACAAACTGATCGGTTGGCTTGGCTACGAGGCAACACCGCGGCTGCTGATCGACCTGTTTCATAACTATCTGGAAAAAAGAGACGATACCTGGATCCATCTATGTCCCCTTGGGGCTAAGTGCGGAATCAACCGAAGCCCGCAGTCAGCACATGAACAAAAAGCTGGCGTTAAACCGACTGTGCGCCCTCATTGCAGACATGAACCAAAAAAGCGAAGATGGTGTTACCCAGCTGCGCTGGTTGGAGCATACCCGTTTGGAGCGTGGGAATCCTGTCCGTGTGTATGAGGGAATGGGATTTAACAGAAGAAAATAGCCTCGAACAAAGGGCAAGCAGAGCGGGCGAACATTTATAAGCAGCGACTTTGCTGAGGAAATATCTGAGCGACGCGGTACGCGATGCTCAGATATTTCTCAGCATGGAGCGCGTTAAGTGTTCGCCCGCTCTGCTTGCCCGCCTCAGCTCAGCTTGTTTTGTTGACGCTTCGCATCTGTAAGTTACTAATAGTTAATACTCTTTCGTCGCAAACTATGCTTGAGCTGCTTGAATTGATTTTTATTCAATAGGGAAGCAAAATGTCAATAGGGAAGCAAAATTGACACACACAAAGTATTTCGGTATGATTGCCTCAGATTACAGAATTAACACATGAGATCGAATATTTTTACGGAGGGTGTTATGAAAAGAGAAGATCCATTAGGCATAGGTTTTTTTATCCCCAAAAGATACCTTTTAATACTAGCCAGCTTTGTTATGTGTGTAGCGGGTACCATGGTTTTGCGCGCCGGTCTGTCCTCATCTGCCGAAGGGTGGCCTATAAGTTATATTCTTATTGCGGGAGCAGTCTTCGTGATATTCTTATTGATGTTCATTAATTTCGTACGCAAGAACTGTAAGCGTATCATGGCCTTCCAGGCAGAACAGGTCGGTCTCTTCAATTTTTTGAGTGCCAGAGGATATTTTACGATGGTATTTATGATGAGTCTGGGTCTCTGGATGCGCTATGTCGCAAATATTCCGGCGAGTTGGATCCAGACCTTCTATACAGGACTTGGCTCAGCTCTGATTGTCGCCGGTATATTGTTCTTAGTTGAATATGTTAAAGTTTCTGTCAGTGCAAGAAGCAAAAATGAGAAGACGATCCCGGACTGACTCCCCTGTTTCATGAAATATTTGGAGAAATATTTACGTGTTTGGGCACAGACAAATTTTTTTGTCTGTGGTATAATGCAAGAGAATCTCAAAAAGGATAGCTGTGAGTGCGTAGCATTTCACCTGATCAACTATCCTTAGTTTTAGCGCAATTATTAAATAATTCACAAGAAAGTGAGGATGAGGGTATTGGAGAAAGTTGTAAATTTCCCCTCTGGGAAAAACTCTAGGTTTTGGCTTGTGGTTGCTGGTGTCGTATTGGTTTTATTAATTATCCTGATATCTCAGACTGTGGTGATTATTCAGCCGGGTTACTGCGGCGCTGTGATTCAATTGGGTAAAGTGCAGGATTTTGTTTTTACGGAAGGCCTGCATTTGAAAGTTCCGTTTATTCAACAAGTTAGCCCCATGGAGGTTCGTGTTCAAAAAATTGAAACAAAGCAAAATGCCTCGTCCCGAGATCTGCAAATTGTTAACACAGTTATTGCTGTCAACTACCATTTGGATTCCAGCCGCATCAACCGGCTGTTCAGTGAAGTTGGCGTAAATTATTCCGAGCGCGTGTTAGATCCGGCTATTGCGGAAGCCTTGAAGGCTGTCACGGCGCAGTATACAGCGGAGGAGCTTATTTCTAAGCGTTCGGAGGTCGGTTTAAAGATCAAGGAAACCTTGGGAGCAAAATTGGAAACCTATTATATGGTTCTTGATGAGATTAACCTGACGGAGTTTCAATTCAGCGCCGAATTCAATGACGCTATTGAAAAGAAACAGGTTGCTGAGCAGCAAGTGCTGAAAGCCACCTTGGATTTGCAGCGTATCGAGATCGAAGCTCAACAAAAAATCGAACAGGCCAAGGCTGAAGCCGAATCCTTGCGTTTGCAAAAACAAGAGGTAACAAATGAGCTTGTTGAATTGCGCAGGATCGAAGCGCAATTGGAAGCTATTCGCAAATGGGATGGCAAAATGCCAACAGTTACCGGAGGCGCCCTGCCCTTTATTGATATTAAGGATCTACAGTAATATCCACCCCCGCTCATGCTGGCTCATGCTGACTCATGCTAGTGCATCACTCCCTAAAGCCTTATGTTCTAAAATATTTTGCGGAACATAAGGCTTGATTACGCTGCAAAAAGTCACTGTGCAGCCAAGGCACTCCCCTATATAGCACTGAAATTTACGGGAATTTACGATCTGAGATGGATCTGAGATCTACGACTGAAATCTATTTGTTATTTTCTATAATTTACTATTGACAACGGCATCTGCAAGTGGTAAAATTTATAACTGCCGTTGTAAAATACTTATTTGTTTTTGCAAAAACCTGTGTTGAGGAGACAAAGGTTTAAATGTATCTATATAACTTAGTCTCGTAAATAAGATCTAGGGGATTGCCCGGCTAAAGTAAGGCCACCCATGCGCGATTACCATGGGCAAACGATATGCAAGCGCAGGCCCGTTCGTTATGAGCCTTGCTTTTCAGTGTTTATCCGGGTAAACGTTTTCCTATGTTCCCAAACATATTTTAAACATAATTTCAAATGTTCGCAGAGCCTTTTGTTTTTGGCCCATTGAGTTGTTTTTGGCCCATTGAGTTGAGAGCGGGTTCCGTATTCAAGAAAAAAGAGGATGTTGAGCAAAGAAAAGAGATGATCGGAAGGGAGAGACTGTATGGGACATCATCCAGTGAAGGTAGGGGTGCGGGAAAGGTGGAGCTATTCTCGGCTGCGGGAAGTCCTTGATATGCCCAACCTTATCGAGATTCAGCAGAATTCCTACAAGTGGTTTATGGAAGAGGGGCTGCGGGATATGTTTCATGACATTTCCCCGATTCAGGACTTTACCGGGACGCTGGTGTTGGAATTTACTGACTACAGTTTTGGCGAACCTAAATATGAAGTGGATGAATGTAAGGAGCGCGATGTCAATTACGCGGCTCCCCTAAGGCTTCGTGTGCGTCTTTTTAATAAGGAAACCGGCGAAGTGAAGGAACAGGAAGTGTTCATGGGGGATTTCCCTCTGATGACGGACAAGGGAACTTTCATTATTAACGGCGCGGAACGAGTCATTGTCAGTCAGCTGGTGCGCTCTCCCGGGGTTTACTATTCGACCAATTTGGATCCCAGCGGGAAGAAGATTTTCGGCGCCACAATGATTCCTAACCGTGGGGCATGGCTGGAATTTGAGACGGATGTTAATGATAATTTGTTTGTACGTGTGGATCGCACAAGAAAGCTGCCGGCGACGGTTTTGGTGCGGGCTTTGGGGTTCTCCTCCAACGCCAAGATTTTGGAACTCTTTCAGGATAACGAAACCATCCGTGTGACTCTGGAAAAGGATGGATCTGAAACCAAGGAGGAAGCTCTGATTGAGATCTATAAAAGGCTGCGCCCGGGAGAACCGCCTACAGTGGATAACGCGCGGTCTTTGTTGGAGTCTTTGTTCTTTGATCCGAAACGGTACGATCTGGCTCGGGTCGGACGATACAAATTGAACAAAAAACTGAACTTGGATATTCCGATGGAGATTCGTTACCTGACACCGGAGGATATCATTGCCAGCATTACAAAGATGTTGTCGATTATTGAGAATGGCGGCCCCGGCGATGATATTGATCACTTGGGCAACCGGCGCCTGCGTTCTGTGGGGGAGTTGCTGCAGAACCAATTTCGTATTGGGCTGTCCAGAATGGAACGGGTGGTTAGAGAACGTATGACCATTCAGGATATGGAGGGCATTACGCCTCAGGCGCTGATCAATATCCGTCCTGTGGTCGCGGTGATCAAGGAGTTTTTTGGCAGCAGCCAGCTGTCTCAGTTCATGGATCAGACGAATCCTTTGGCTGAGTTGACCCACAAGCGCCGTTTGAGCGCCCTGGGGCCGGGGGGATTGAGCCGGGAACGGGCTGGGTTCGAGGTGCGGGATGTGCATCACTCGCACTATGGCCGCATGTGCCCTATTGAGACCCCTGAAGGACCGAATATTGGCTTGATTGGCTCGCTTAGCACTTATGGCCGCATTGACGAGTATGGGTTTGTGGAAGCGCCGTACCGGAAGGTAGAGGAAGGCAGGGTCACGGATGAGATTCATTACCTGGACGCGGATGAAGAGGATAGGTATGCTGTGGCTCAGGCTAATGCTCATGTGAGTGATGAGGGCGTGTTTTTATCGGATAAAGTGGAGGCGCGTTTTGCGGATGATTTTGTGTTGGCGTCTCCGGATAGTTTGCACTATATGGATGTGTCTCCGAAACAGATGGTGTCCATTGCGACGGCCTTGATTCCTTTTTTGGAGCATGATGACGCCAACCGTGCTCTGATGGGGTCTAATATGCAGCGTCAAGCTGTGCCGCTGCTGCGCACGGATGCTCCCTGGGTGGGGACGGGTATGGAATATAAGGCGGCTGTGGATTCGGGGGTGTGCGCTCTGGCTCCTTGTGAGGGGAGTGTCCAGCGTGTGACGGCTCAGGAGATTGTGATCAAGACGGATTCCGGGCTGTTGGAAACGGTGAAGCTGCATAAATTTGTGCGCAGCAACCAGGGAACGTGTATCAACCAAAAGCCGATTGTGGACATCGGCAACAAGGTGAGGACGGGACAAGTTATTGCTGACGGACCTTCTACGGATCATGGAGAATTGGCGTTGGGCCGCAATGTTCTGGTGGCTTTTATGCCTTGGGAAGGCTACAACTACGAGGACGCGATTTTGATCAGTGAAAAGCTGGTGAAGGATGATTATTTCACCTCTATTCATATTGAGGAGTATGAAGCGGATGCCCGGGATACCAAGTTGGGGCCGGAAGAAATCACCCGGGATATTCCCAATGTGGGTGAGGATGTGTTGAAGGATCTTGATGACCGCGGTATTGTGCGTATCGGCGCGGAAGTGCGGCCGGGAGATATCCTGGTGGGCAAGGTGACGCCGAAGGGAGAGACGGAGCTGACGGCGGAGGAACGGTTACTGCGGGCGATTTTTGGCGAGAAGGCCAGAGAGGTTCGCGATACGTCCCTGCGGGTGCCTCATGGGGAAGCGGGCAAGATTGTGGATGTCAAGGTTTTCAAAAGGGATAATGGCGATGAGCTGCCTCCGGGAGTTAATCAGCTGGTGCGTGTGTATATTGCGCAGAAGAGAAAGGTTTCTGTGGGGGACAAAATGGCCGGACGCCATGGCAACAAAGGTGTGATTTCCCGGATCATGCGCCAGGAGGATATGCCTTTTATGCCGGACGGAACGCCTATTGAAATTGTGCTGAATCCTCTTGGGGTTCCATCCCGTATGAATATCGGGCAGGTTATGGAAACCCATCTGGGCTGGGCGGCCAGCTGTCTTGGCTTGCATATGGCCAGCCCGGTTTTTGACGGCGCCACGGAGGCTGATATTTTTGAAACACTGGGGAAAGCGGGGCTGCCCACGGATGGAAAAACTGTTCTTTACGACGGACGCACAGGAGAGCCTTTTGATAACAGGATCACTGTTGGGTACATGTATATGCTGAAGCTCCATCATTTAGTAGACGATAAAATTCATGCCCGGTCAACGGGGCCTTATTCTCTGGTAACCCAGCAGCCTTTGGGCGGGAAAGCTCAATTCGGCGGGCAGCGTTTCGGGGAAATGGAAGTGTGGGCGCTGGAAGCTTATGGCGCTTCGTATACGCTGCAAGAAATTCTGACGGTTAAATCTGACGATGTGGTGGGCCGGGTGAAAACTTATGAGGCCATTGTCAAAGGGGAAAATATTCCTGAACCTGGTGTGCCTGAATCCTTTAAGGTCTTGATCAAAGAGCTGCAAAGTCTGGCTTTGGATGTGTCGGTACTGTCTGACGCGGATGATGAAATCGAGATTCAGGAATTCGATGATGACGTGGCGGGTATCGCCCAGGAATTAGGTATGGATATGAGTGAGGAGATGCCTGGAGTGCTGCTGGAAGGGAGATTCGGCTCCAAAGATGAGGGGGAAGAGGGTTTGGAAGAAACTCCGGGGCTCCTCTTGGTGGATGAAGAGGATTTGGATGATCCTGACGCCGAGGGTCTTGATGACCCGAACGACCCTGATGTTTTGCAAGGGCAAGCTTTAAGTAAAGAAAAACTTGATACGTTAGACGTAAGGGATGAGGACGACCTATAAACCTCGGCGAAAGGAGAGATGGATTTGCTGGATGTGAACGGTTTTGACAGAATGCGTATTGGGCTGGCGTCTCCGGGTATGATCAGGAAGTGGTCTTATGGGGAGGTCAAAAAACCTGAAACGATCAACTACCGAACCTTGAAACCGGAAAGAGACGGATTGTTTTGTGAGCGGATTTTTGGCCCGACACGGGATTGGGAGTGTCACTGCGGCAAGTACAAGAGGGTTCGCTACAAAGGGATTATCTGTGACAGATGCGGTGTTGAGGTGACAAAATCCAAGGTGCGCCGGGAGAGAATGGGGCACATTGAGCTGGCGGCCCCTGTATCGCATATCTGGTATTTCAAAGGGATTCCCAGCCGTATGGGTCTGCTGTTGGATATGTCTCCGCGGTCCTTGGAGAAGGTTCTCTACTTTGTCGCGTATATCGTTATTGATCCGGGGGAAACCCCTCTGATGAAAAAACAGCTTTTGACGGAAACGGAGTACCGGGAGGCCCGGGAGAAACATGGAAATGGCTTTCGGGCGGAGATGGGGGCGGAGGCCATCAAGACACTGCTGGAAGAGATTGACTTGGAGAAGCTGAACGAGGAACTCCGTACGGAACTCAAGGAGGTGTCCGGCCAGCGCAAGATCCGGGCTATCCGGCGCTTGGAAGTGGTGGAGGCCTTTGAAAAGTCGGGAAACATGCTGGAGTGGATGATTCTCGATGTTGTCCCTGTGATTTCGCCTGAACTCAGGCCGATGGTTCAATTGGATGGCGGGCGTTTTGCCACGTCGGATCTGAATGATTTGTACCGCCGTGTCATTAACCGCAACAACCGCCTCAAGAAACTTTTGGACTTGGGGGCTCCCGATATTATTGTGCGTAACGAAAAGAGAATGCTGCAGGAAGCGGTGGACGCTCTGATTGACAATGGCCGCCGCGGACGTCCTGTGACAGGGCCGGGCAACCGTCCCCTGAAATCCTTAAGCGATATGCTCAAGGGCAAACAGGGGCGTTTCCGTCAGAATTTGCTGGGGAAACGCGTGGACTATTCTGGCCGGTCGGTGATTGTGGTCGGTCCCGCGCTGAGTTTGCATCAGTGCGGGTTGCCTAAAGAGATGGCCCTGGAGCTTTTCAAACCTTTTGTCATGAAGAATTTGGTCAAAGAAGGCCATGTTCATAATATCAAGAGCGCCAAACGCATGGTGGAGCGAGCCCGCCCTGAGGTCTGGGATGTTTTGGAGAAGGTGATTACCGAGCATCCGGTGCTGCTGAACCGTGCTCCCACGCTGCACCGCTTGGGGATTCAAGCTTTTGAGCCTGTGCTGGTGGAAGGACGCGCCTTGCAGATTCACCCGCTGGTGTGTACGGCTTATAATGCTGACTTCGACGGCGACCAAATGGCGGTTCATGTCCCTCTCAGCGCGGAAGCTCAGGCGGAAGCCCGTTTGCTCATGCTGTCGGCCCATAATATTTTGAACCCGAAAGACGGGCGGCCTGTGGCGTCTCCGACAAAGGATATGGTGCTGGGATGTTATTACCTGACTTTGGAACAAGAAAATGTCCAGGGACATGGTAAGATTTTTAAGGATGAAGATGAGGCCAGACTGGCTTATGATTCCAAAGCGATCCATCTTCATGCCAAAATCAGCGTTCGTCAGCAAGATGGGACACGTCTGGAAACCACAGTAGGACGCCTGATTTTTAATGAGATCATCCCGGCGGAAGTGGGCTATATTAATAGTCTGGTGACGAAGAAAGTCCTGGATCAGATCGTGGCGACCTCTTATCGTTTGGGCGGTTATGAGAAAACAGCTCGATTGCTGGATGGTGTGAAGAGCCTGGGATTCCGTTTTTCAACCCAAGCGGGGACGACGGTCAGCATCAGCGACCTGGAGGTACCGGAATCGAAAAAGGATATTCTGGCGTTGGCGGATACCGATGTGGCTAAAACAGAAACCCAATACCGGCGTGGTCTGATCACAGATGAAGAGCGCCGCAATTTAGTTATTGAGATTTGGACCAAGGCCAACGATGATGTCAGTAAGGCTTTGATGGAGACGTTGGATCCGTTGAACCCGGTCTATATGATGGCTTATTCCGGCGCCCGGGGGAACATCCAACAGCTGCGGCAGCTGGCCGGGATGCGCGGCCTCATGGCGGATCCGTCGGGTCAGACGATCGAATTGCCCATCAAGGCGAACTTCCGGGAGGGACTCACCGTTTTGGAGTACTTCATTTCCTCCCACGGAGCCCGCAAAGGACTGGCTGATACGGCTCTCAGGACGGCGGACTCAGGGTATCTGACCCGCCGGCTCGTCGATGTTTCTCAGGATGTCATTGTGCGTGAGGATGATTGTGGGGTCGATCACGGCATCATTGTCGAAGATATCCGTGAAGGTATGGAAATGATTGAAAAACTGGAGGAGCGCTTGGTGGGGCGCTATGTCGTTCGGCCCATCGCCCATCCGGATACAGGGGAGATCTTTGCTGAACCTGGTGTGGAAATTGATGAGGACGCGGCTAAGGCCATTGCTGAGGTCTGTGACAAAGCGGAAATCCGTTCGGTTCTGACCTGTCAAACGCGCTACGGTGTGTGCAAGAAGTGTTACGGACGCAACCTGGCCACAGGACGCCATGTGGAAATTGGGGAAGCGGTGGGGATTATTGCCGCCCAATCCATTGGGGAGCCTGGCACTCAGCTGACCATGCGGACTTTCCATACCGGCGGCGTGGCCGGAGACGATATTACCCAAGGTTTGCCCAGGGTGGAGGAGCTGTTTGAAGCGCGCAAGCCCAAAGGGCAGGCTGTGATTACCGAGGTCGAGGGAACCGTGGCTATCCGCGAAACCAAAGGCAAGCGGGAAATTGAGATTACCACTCCCGAAGGCGAGCATGAACTGTACTCCGCGCCTTTTGGCTCACGCCTGAGAGTGCATGACGGCCAAAGTGTAACCCCAGGGGATGAGCTGACGGAAGGAAGCGTCAACCCTCATGATATGTTGAAGGTCAGAGGGCTTACAGGGGTTCAAGTCTATTTGCTGGGAGAAGTCCAGAGGGTCTACCGCCTCCAAGGGGTAGATATCAATGACAAGCATATTGAAGTTATGGTACGGCAGATGCTGCGCAAGGTTAAGATTGAAGATGCCGGAGACACCTCGATGCTTCCCGGCGGCCTGGTCGATGTCTTCGAGTGTCAGACGGAAAACGAACAGGCCTTGGCCGCAGGCGGGGCTCCCGCACAAACCCGGCCCGTTCTTCTCGGCATCACGAAAGCTTCTCTGGCCACAGATTCATTCCTGTCGGCGGCTTCCTTCCAGGAAACCACCCGGGTTTTGACTGAAGCCGCCATCAAAGGCAAGATCGATCCGCTGATTGGGCTCAAAGAAAATGTCATTATCGGTAAGCTGATTCCTGCCGGCACGGGGATGTCGCGTTATCGAAGCTTGCGCATGTTTGAAGACGGTATTGAAGTTGATGTTCAGCAGCGTTGGGAAGAGGAAGAGAACTATACCCCAATTTATGAAGAACACCTTTCCTTAGAAGATCTTCCCGACGATGAAGATGAGGAGAGCGACGACTTCATGGATGATGTTATAGATATTTTGGATGACTCTGACGATCCTATGGATGAGGCTGAAGAGGCTGAGGCTGCCGATGATTTTGAAGAGGTTTTGGTCTAGATGCGATATCGGCTGTTTTGAAGGATATCAGCTGTGATGTACGGCGATGTGCGATTGGGATATTCCTGATCGTACATCGAACCGTTATTATTTATCCATATAAAAAATTATCCATATAAAAAATCGTAACATCTTCTTATCTTTTTAATTTTTTTACTTTTTCTTATGGGGGATCATAATTTCCTTGACAGCAAGAAAACATATGATAGAATAGTAAAGTCTGACCTGAATCGAGAGTTCGAGATCCGAGGGTTCAATATTCAAGAATTCAAGAGTATCGAGCCTCTCGAATCTCGAACATCGAATATCAAATAGCGAAAAAGGAGGTGTTAAGATGCCGACAATCAATCAGCTGATCCGCAAGGGAAGGGAAAAAGTAACGCACAAATCCACATCTCCCGCCCTACAATGGGGATATAACTCCCTCAAGCGCCGCAGTTATCCTTCGGAAGGATCGCCGCAAAAAAGAGGGGTATGCACCAAGGTGTCAACCACGACGCCGAAGAAACCGAACTCAGCCCTCAGGAAGATCGCCCGTGTTCGTTTGGTCAATGGGATTGAAGTGACATGCTACATCCCAGGCATTGGCCACAATCTTCAGGAACACTCCTATGTCCTGGTACGCGGAGGCAGGGTGAAGGATCTGCCAGGAGTACGTTATCACATCATTCGTGGGGCCATTGATACCACGGGTGTGGCCAATCGGAATCAGGCCCGTTCCAAATATGGAACCAAGAGAGCAAAGAAGAAGTAAAGTTGAAGGATATCAACTTCGTTGAAGGTCAACTTCAACAATTCTGCCGGAAAGGAGGGAAATAAGTGCCGCGTAAAGGATATGTTACACGCAGGGTTATTCTGCCGGATCCGATTTACAGGAACATAACCGTGACGAAATTTATCAATCAGATTATGTTAGACGGAAAAAAAGGTGTTGCGGAAAGCGTGTGTTATGGGGCCTTCGATATTATCCAGAAAAAAACAGGGAAAGATCCTGTCGATGTTTTTGAGGCGGCCCTGAAGAATGTTATGCCCGTACTTGAAGTCAAAGCCCGCCGTGTGGGCGGCGCCAACTATCAGGTGCCCATTGAAGTACGCGCTGAGCGCCGGCAAACTCTCGCATTGCGCTGGATCGTCAGCTACGCTCGCAAGCGAGGGGAAAGAACGATGCAGGAGAGACTGGCGGGAGAGCTTATGGACGCTGCCAATAACGCTGGGGGCTCTTTCAAGAAGAAGGAGGATACCCATAAAATGGCAGAAGCCAATAAGGCTTTCGCTCATTACCGCTGGTAAAAGAAAATTGAGAAAGGTGATCACAAGTGGCTAGGCAGGTATCATTGGAAAAGGTTCGGAATATTGGCATCATGGCACATATCGATGCGGGAAAAACCACGACTACAGAACGTATTTTGTTCTATACGGGCCGTGTGCATAAGCTCGGCGAAGTTCACGACGGCGCCGCGACGATGGACTTCATGGTTCAGGAGCAGGAGCGGGGAATTACCATTACCTCCGCCGCAACAACAGCTCAATGGCGGGATCACAGTATCAATATTATCGATACACCCGGACATGTGGATTTCACCATCGAGGTCGAAAGGTCCCTCAGGGTTCTGGATGGCGCAGTAGCGGTATTCTGTTCTGTGGGAGGCGTAGAGCCTCAATCTGAAACGGTATGGCGCCAGGCTGACCGCTATGGCGTTCCTCGAATAGCCTATATCAATAAAATGGACCGGGTAGGGGCTGATTTCTTTCGGGGAGTCACCATGATTTCGGAACGGCTCAGTGCGAATCCGGTTCCTGTTCAGCTTCCTATAGGCGCGGAAGAGAACTTCAAAGGATTTATTGACTTGGTCGCCATGAAAGCCACCCTCTTTACCGATGACCTGGGCCATTCCGCCGAGACCACAGAGATTCCCGCTGAATTGCGTGAGAGTGCCCAAGAATATCGGGAGAAGCTTCTGGAAGTGATTTCGGAAACAGATGAAGGGATCATGGAAAAATATCTGGAAGGCCGGGAGGCTGATATTACCGAGCAGGAAATCAAACAGGCGATTCGCCAAGCCACAATCTCCTTAAAGCTGATTCCCGTCTTCTGTGGATCCTCCTTTAAAAACAAAGGCGTACAGGCCCTGCTGGATGCGGTGGTAGACTACATGCCTTCACCTTTGGATATTCCGCCAGTCTCGGGCATCAACCCCGATACCGAAGAAGAAGAAACCCGCCGGCCCAGCGACGACGAAGCCTTCTCCGCTCTGGCCTTTAAAATTGTTTCAGATCCTTATGTGGGGAGGCTGGCCTTTTTCCGCGTCTATTCAGGAGTTCTCCCCTCCGGGTCTTATGTCTACAATTCGGCTCGGGACCGCAAGGAACGAGTCGGGCGCATTCTGCGCATGCACGCCAATCACCGGGAAGAAGTTCAGGAAGTCCGCGCAGGGGATATCGCTGCCGCCGTGGGGTTCAAAGAAATTTCCACAGGGGACTCCCTGTGCGATGACAAAAACCGTATTGTTCTGGAAGCTATCGATTTCCCTGAACCCGTGATTTCTATTGCCATTGAACCTAAAACCAAAGTCGATCAGGATAGGTTGGGCGGGGCTTTGGCAAAACTAACAGAAGAGGATCCCACCTTCCGCATGCATACAGACGAAGAATCAGGGCAGACCATTATTGAAGGGATGGGCGAACTCCATCTGGAGATTATTGTAGATCGCCTGCAGCGGGAGTTCAAAGTCGAATGCAATATTGGACGGCCCCAGGTAGCTTATCGGGAGACCCTGCGCAAAACAGTCAAAGCCGAAGGCAAATTTGTCCGCCAGAGCGGGGGCCGCGGCCAGTACGGACATTGCTGGGTTGAGCTCGAACCCCGGGAAGCCGGCAGTGGATTTCTCTTTGAAAGTAAGATTGTGGGAGGAATTATTCCGAAAGAGTATATTCAGCCCATTCAAAATGGTATTGTAGAAGCCATGCAAAACGGCATTCTGGCCGGATATCCGGTCCTCGACATTAAAGCCACCGTCTATGACGGATCTTTTCACGATGTTGATTCCTCGGAAATGGCTTTTAAAATAGCCGGATCCATGGCGTTCAAGTCGGGGGCCGCCAAAGCCGATCCCGTGATCTTGGAGCCGATTATGAAAGTAGAAGTGGTTGTGCCTGATGAATATATGGGAGAAGTGATTGGGGACATGAACGCCCGCAGAGGGCGTATCGAAGGGATGGAGATGCGCGGCAACACACAGATTGTCCGGGGATTTGTGCCCCTGGCCGAAATGTTTGGCTACGCGACAGACCTGAGATCCAAGACCCAAGGACGCGGAACCTATATGATGCAGTCCGACCACTATGAGGCGGTACCGCAAAATATCGCCAATGGCATCATTGCCAAAAGGCAAGGACTTTGACATGTCAAAGGTGTGACTTATGACGTGTCAAAGGTGTGACTCATGATGTGTCAAAGGTGTAACTCATGATCAATTATTAAGGAGTGAATCAAAATGGCTAAGCAAAAGTATGAACGCAACAAACCCCATGTCAATGTGGGAACCATTGGTCACGTGGACCATGGCAAAACCACGACCACGGCAGCCATCACGTTAGTTCTGTCAAAAACCGGCGGCGCTCAAGCCACAACTTTTGATCAGATTGACAAAGCCCCTGAAGAAAGAGAGCGCGGCATCACGATCTCTACAGCTCACGTGGAATACGAAACTGCAGCCAGGCATTACGCCCATGTGGACTGCCCCGGACATGCTGACTACATCAAAAACATGATTACCGGCGCGGCACAAATGGACGGAGCCATCCTGGTGGTATCTGCTGCCGACGGCCCCATGCAGCAGACCCGTGAACATATCATTTTGGCCAAGCAAGTGAATGTGCCCAGTATGGTTGTGTGGCTGAACAAAGTCGATATGGTTGACGACCCTGAACTCTTGGAACTTGTGGAAATGGAAGTCCGCGAATTGCTTTCCAACTATGAATTTCCCGGAGATGACATTCCTGTGATCCCCGGTTCAGGTCTGAAAGCCTTGGAATGCGGCTGTGGATCCCGGGACTGCGAATGGTGTGGTAAAATCTGGGATCTCATGGATGCGGTAGATTCCTATATTCCGACCCCTGAGCGCGATGTTGACAAACCCTTCCTGATGCCCGTTGAAGACGTGTTTACGATTCAGGGCCGCGGAACCGTTGCCACAGGGCGCGTAGAGAGGGGAACTCTCAAAATCCAGGAAGATGTTGAAATTGTTGGATTCTCCGATGAGATCCGCAAAACAGTATGTACAGGGATTGAAATGTTCCACAAAATGATGGATCAGACCGTGGCAGGTGAAAACGTCGGCTTGCTGTTGCGCGGAGTGGAAAGAAAAGACATCCAGCGCGGTATGGTTCTGTCCAAACCGAAGAGCATTACCCCTCATACCAAGTTTGAAGCCCGTATCTATATTCTCACCAAAGACGAAGGAGGCCGCCATTCTCCCTTTGTCAGCAATTACCGCCCCCAGTTCTATTTCAGAACCACTGACGTGACCGGCATTATCACTCTTCCCGAAGATGTTCCCATGGTTATGCCGGGAGACGAGGACGTTGTGATTACCGTCGAATTTGTAACCCCTATTGCCTTGGAGGAAGGATTGACGTTCGCCATCCGCGAGGGCGGCAAAACCATTGCCCGGGGTATGGTCACCAAGATTATCGATTGAGCTCTGAACAGGACCTGATTCTGGGAAGGGCTCAACACCCAACCTGACATGTTCTGTTTGAGAGAGTTGCCCGTCCTGCGACGGGCAACTCTCCCTTTTCCTCAACTTGATTCTGGTGCGAACAGTCAATTTGCGCCAACTGCAGCGCAATCCAACTTACTATTTCGTATAAAAAAAACTAGGAGGTTAAAAACCGAATGAGTGGCCAGAAAATCAGAATCCGGCTGAAAGCGTTCGACCACAGAACCTTGGACCAATCGGCAGAACGCATAGTTGATACCGCCAAACGGACAGGCGCCGGCATCAACGGGCCTATCCCACTGCCTACAGAAAAGGGGATTTACACCATTTTGCGCTCTCCCCATGTCAACAAAGATTCACGGGAGCAGTTTGAAATGAGAACCCATAAGAGGCTGATCGATATCCTGAATCCGACGTCGAAAACAGTGGAAGCTTTGATGAAAATGGATCTTCCCGCGGGTGTGGATGTGGAACTGAAGCTGTAGCCAAGCTTGAATACAACTGAATACAGCAACTTGCGGCAGCATCGAGAAATTGTTGTAGATAACGGCGGGAAACCAAACACGCCTTATAAGGCGGGCAAGCCCAACTAGTTTATTCCATGAGGAGATAAAAGCAGAAAGGAATGTTCTTGATAATGAAAGTATGGAAGTATCAATATGGCGAAAACATAATTGAAGTACGAAACAAAGATGGCTTGGGTAGCGACTTATTTGTGAATGGTCAGAAACAAGATGAAAAATTAGGCATTCGATTTAGTAGTACTCATAATGGCAAGTTAGACAGCGGTGAAGAAGTAAAGGCTTCATTAGGAGGTACGTGGAAAATAGAGTGTTCTCTTTTTGTCGATAATAAATTACAGACCCCCATAGAAGAAAGAAAAATCAGGAAAAAAGATTTATAGTTTTGGGGAAACGAGAATAGGATAGCTTACCCTGAACGGCTCACAAAGCCAAAGATAAATTAACGTAAAAATTAATGGCCAACGCCAATAAGCCAATCATCCAGCTTGCTATCCTCATCGTAAGATGATATACTGGTTCTGTTTGTGTCACGAAACACCCGGGCGAGTGGAAGACCACAAGCGGAAAACCCAAAAATACTATTGAAATTCAAGAACATTCTTGTACCTAACACAGGCTTCGGGCCTCATATAGTGAGGATCTCGAAACAACCTGACAAGAAATTGATGATTAAGATAATCCTCGATTTAGAAGCGGCCTGTTCAAAGAAACAGAGATCCGCCATAGGGTTTTTCGAGATCCCCAGTTGAAACCAGGTACTTCAGAATGCAAGGAGGTGGCATCAGTGTCTCAGGCGACATCGTCTCAAAGTATTCTCGGTACCAAGATCGGGATGACACAGATTTTCACAGAAGAGGGAACCCTGATTCCCGTTACCGTGGTAGAAGCCGGTCCCTGCTATGTTTTGCAGAAAAAAACCGTAGCCAAAGACGGCTATAACGCCATCCAGGTCGGATTCGCAGACAAGAAGGAAAGGCTCGTGAATAAGCCCGACATGGGTCAATTCCAGAAAGCCGGAGTCGGTGCGTTGCGCTATATTAGAGAGTTCCGCACAGATCGCGTAGATATCTACGAAGTAGGGCAAACCATTGATGCGGGAATCTTTAATGTAGGTGATCGGGTAGATGTATCCGGCATATCCCGCGGCAAGGGATTCGTCGGCATGCACAAGAGGCACGGCGGCCGCCGGGGCCCTATGAGCCACGGCTCCAAATACCATCACCGTACAGGATCGATGGGAGCCAAAGGGCCGGGCCGGGTCTTTAAAGGCCGCAACCTGCCCGGACGTATGGGAACGCAGCGCGTCACCGTGCAGAATTTGGAAGTGGTCCAAGTGGACCCGGAGAAAAACCTCATTCTAATCAAAGGATGTGTTCCGGGAGCCAAGAAGAGTATGCTGATTCTCAAGAGCTCAGTTAAAGTAGGAAAGCTCAGTTAAAGCAGGAAGTAAGACAGAAAGGAGAAACAGGCCATGCCTAAGTTAGAAGTTTTAAATATGCAAGGGACACCTGTAGGAAACATCGATCTCAGCGATCGTATATTTGGCATTACCCCCAATATCCCTGTTATGCATCAAACTGTGACAGCTCAAAGAGCCAACCTGCGCCAGGGAACCTCGTCTACAAAAACGCGCAGCCAAGTCCGTGGCGGCGGCCGCAAACCGTGGCGCCAAAAAGGCACAGGACGCGCCCGCGCAGGCACCATCCGTTCCCCATTGTGGAGGAGCGGCGGCATTGTTTTTGGCCCTCATCCACGGGATTACAGCCAAAAACTCCCACGCAAAGTCAGGCGCCTGGCCTTATGCTCAGCCTTGTCCAGCAAGGTAGAAGCGCAGAAAATGATTGTCATTGACGATATAGCGCTGCCCCAGATTAAGACCAAAGAAATGATCGGCTTTTTGGATAATTTGAACGTAACCGCCAAGGTTCTCATCATTCTCGAAGGAGCCAACCCCAACGTCCAGCTCTCCGCCCGCAATATCCAGGGCGTCAAAACAGCCAGAGCCGATGCGCTGAATACCCTGGATATTCTGGACTCCGACACCCTTATATTCAGCAAAACAGCTGTGAGCAGATTAGAGGAGGTGCTGAGCTGATGAGAGATCTGTTGAGAGAGCCTCGGGATGTTCTGATCAAGCCGGTAGTCTCTGAAAAGTCCGTAGGGTTGATGGAAGAAAACAAATATTGCTTTTGGGTCGCCCGCGAGGCGAACAAAATCGCCATCCGGCATGCTGTAGAAAAGATGTTCAAGGTCAAAGTCACCAACGTGAGAACCATGACTGTCAAAGGCAAACAGAAGCGCGTCGGCCGTTCCGTCGGCATGACCTCAGATCGCAAGAAAGCCATCGTCACACTCCAAGAGGGCGATCGCATTGAAGGATTTGCCGGACTGTAAAGGAGGGAAAAAACCACGATGCCTATCAGATCATTTAAACCGACATCACCGGGGCGCCGTCAGATGACCATGCTGACCTTTGAAGAAATCACAAGCACCACGCCGGAAAAAACCCTGCTCAGGCCCATGAAATCCAAAAGCGGCCGCAACAACGCAGGCAGAATCACTGTCCGTCATCATGGCGGCGGCCATAAAAAACAATACCGCGTGATCGACTTCAAACGCAACAAAGACGGTATCCCAGCCAAAGTCGCCAGCATTGAATACGATCCCAACCGTTCGGCCAATATAGCCCTGCTGCACTATACCGACGGCGTCAAGACCTATATCATTGCCCCACACGGTCTCAAAGTCGGCCAGAAAATCATGAACGGACCCACCGCCGACATCAAGCTCGGCAACACCTTGCCCCTGCGGAACATCCCGCTGGGAACCCTGATTCACAATATAGAACTGCGCAAAGGCAAGGGAGGTCAGCTCGTGCGCTCAGCCGGAGGATCCGCTCAGCTGATGGCCAAAGAAGGCAACTACGCCACAGTCAGACTGCCCTCGGGGGAAATGCGCCTGATCCACCTCGAATGCCGGGCCACCATCGGCCAAGTAGGCAATCTCGATTATGAAAACGTCACCATCGGGAAAGCCGGTCGCAACCGTTGGCTGGGCAAACGCCCCACCGTCCGCGGCTCCGTCATGAATCCCTGCGACCACCCTCACGGCGGCGGAGAGGGAAAAGCCCCCATCGGCCGCAACCCCTGTACACCATGGGGCAAGCCGGCACTCGGCTCCAAGACCCGCAAGAAGAAGAATAAGAACGATATCTATATCATCAAGAGAAGAAAAACCAAGTAACACAGCATTCACGGAAAGGAGACTGATATGGGCAGATCCCTAAAGAAAGGACCCTACGCCGAGCCCGTTTTACTGAAACGGATCGACGCCATGAATAAATCAGGCGAAAAACGCGTGCTCAAAACCTGGTCCAGACGATCCACCATCTTTCCGCAAATGATCGGCCATACCATCGCCGTTCATGACGGACGCAAGCATATCCCCGTCTATGTCACAGAAGATATGGTCGGACATAAGCTCGGCGAATTTTCACCGACACGAACCTTTAAAGGCCACGCAGGCAGCGAAAAATCAAGCGGATTGCGCTAAGGGAGGGAAAACACATGGAAACAAGAGCCGTTGCCAAATACATTCGCGTTTCCCCGCGCAAAGTGCGGCTTGTGGCCGACCTTGTCCGCGGCAAACACGTGAATGAAGCCCTGGCCATCCTGCGCGCCACACCCCAAATGAGCAAAGAACCCATCATCAAAGTTTTAAAATCAGCCATCGCCAACGCCGAAAACAACGATGACGCCGTGCCGGAAGATCTCTACGTCACACAGATCTTTGTCGACCAAGGTCCGACCCTCAAACGGATTAAGCCGCGGGCCCAGGGCCGGGCAGACCGGATACACAAACGCACCAGCCACATCACGGTATTGGTAGGCGACAAGGAGGAGGAGTAAAGGGTGGGTCAAAAAGTTAATCCCCACGGCCTCCGGGTTGGAATTATCCGGACGTGGGAAAGCCAATGGTATGCCGATAAAAACTATGGAGACATGCTCCATGAAGACCTGAAGATACGCAATTATATCAAAAACAAACTGGCCAGCGCCGGCGTCCCCCGGGTCGTTATCGAACGCACCGGCGAAAAAATTCGTATCACCATCAGCGCAGCCCGTCCGGGCATTGTCATCGGGCGCCAAGGCGCCGACGTGGAAATCCTGCGTAAAGAACTGGAAAAGATGACAGGGAAACAAGTTTCCGTCAATATCTCCGAAATCAAGAAACTCGAACTCGATGCCTATCTCGTCGCCGCCAATGTAGCTCAGCAGCTGGAAAAAAGAGTCTCCTTCCGCCGAGCCATGAAACAAACCGTGGGACGCACCATGCGGCAGGGAGCCCAAGGCATCAAGATTCAGTGCAGCGGTCGTCTGGGCGGCGCCGAAATTGCCCGGACAGAATGGTACAACGAAGGCAAAGTCCCCTTGCATACACTCCGGGCCGATATCGATTACGGCTTTGCCGAAGCCAATACGACCTATGGCAAAATAGGCATCAAAGTCTGGATCTATAAAGGAGAAATTCTTCCAGCCGCCAAAGCAGCCCAGGAAGGAGGGGCCCGTTAATGCTCGTACCTACAAGAGTCAAACGCCGCAAACAACACCGGCCCAGCCTGAAAGGCCGCTCCGGCCGCGGCAACATCGTCAGTTACGGAGAATTTGGACTTCAGGCCACCGAAGCCGCCTGGATCACCAACCGTCAAATCGAAGCCGCCCGTATCGCCATGACCCGCTATATCAAGCGTGGCGGGAAAGTATGGATTAAGATTTTTCCCGACCGTCCCATAACGGCAAAACCCGCCGAAACCCGCATGGGTAGCGGCAAAGGCACCCCCGAATACTGGGTGGCCGTGGTGAAACCAGGACGAGTCATGTTTGAACTCGCCGGCGTACCTGAAGACGTCGCGAAAGAAGCCCTGCGGCTGGCTATGCACAAGCTGCCCATTAAATGCAAAATCATTGCCGCAGATAAGACAGCTGAAGGATATCAGGGATGTGAGCCACCCGCCGGAGGATATCAGATGTCTGAAGAATCCTGGCTCGATGAAGAAGCCCAAACCAACGCGGCCAACGACCTGTCACCTGATACTCATGAAGTCGGAGGTGGATCAGATGGCAAAGAATAAAAATCTGCGTGATATGACTGACGAAGAAGTCCTGCGTCAGATCGACCAGCTCAAAACCGAACTCTTTAATTTGCGCTTTCTGATGGCAACCAACCAGTTGGATAATCCCATGCGGATACGCGAAGTCCGCAAAGACATAGCCCGGGGCAAGACCATACTTCGCGAACGCGAGTTGAAACGGGCTTAGATCAGCACAGCCAACACTCTCGAAAGGGAGTGATCAGGAAAGGAGGACCAAAGCCATGGAAGCCAGGAACCAACGAAAAACCAGAATCGGCAAAGTTGTCAGCGACAAGATGAACAAAACCATAGTCGTCATCGTCGAAACCTCTGTCAGGCATCCCCTATATAAAAAGACAGTCACTGTCACCAAAAAATACAAAGCTCATGACGAAGAAAACACCGCCAAGATAGGCGATATCGTTGAAATCATGGAAACGAGGCCCTTAAGCCGGGATAAATGCTGGCGCCTAGTCCGCGTGATTGAAAAGGCCGTTGTACTTTAAGATGATAAAGAAGGAGGGTGCTCCATGATACAAGTCGAAAGCAGCCTGCGGGTTGGGGACAATACCGGCGCCAAGAAGCTCAAATGCATTCGCGTTCTGGGCGGCTCAGTCCGGCGTTATGCCTCCATTGGAGACGTCATTGTCGCCTCCGTCAAAGAAGCCAATCCCGGAGGCATGGTTAAAAAAGGAGAAGTCGTCAAAGCCGTGATCGTGCGAACCACCAAAGAAATACGCCGCCGGGACGGATCCTATATCCGTTTCAGTGAAAATGCCGCCGTGATCATCAAAGATGATAAAAGCCCGCGGGGAACCCGCATCTTTGGCCCCGTAGCCCGGGAACTTCGAGAGAAAGACTATATGAGAATCGTCTCCCTGGCCCCAGAAGTGTTGTAAGCCCTATATAATTGGAGAAATGCAAAGATCCTCTTTCTCCACCACATGTTCCGCATTTTCGAACTTCGAATATCGAACACTCAAGTAGGGAGGTGAAATCGGTGGCCGTCGCAAAGAAACAAAAGACCAAACAAAAACTTCACGTCAAAAAAGGCGATATCGTCATGGTCATATCCGGAAAAAACGCAGGCAAGACAGGCAAGATCATTGCCTCACAGCCTCAAAAGAACAAAGTCGTCGTCGAAAAAGTCAATATGATAAAACGACATACGAAACCCTCAAAAGCCCTGCCCCAAGGAGGCATTATCGAGAGAGAAGCCCCTATTCATGTTTCCAATGTCATGCTTTATTGTTCCGAATGTAAATCCGTGACAAAACGAAGCATTGAGTTTAGGGGCGAAGGAAAAGTACGCGTTTGCAAGAAATGCGGCTATACCCTTCCCGACAAAAAGAAATAATCATACCTCAACTCCCGAAAAAAAGCACTCAAAAATACTCAAGTATGACAGAAAGGAGTAGACCAAATGGCGCGATTAAAAGAGTATTACCAAAAAGAACTCATATCCGATCTGCAGAAAAAGTTCAACTATACGAATGTGATGCAAGCCCCGCGCTTGGACAAAGTCGTGATCAACATCGGCCTGGGAGAAGCCATTGCCAACCCCAAAGCCATAGACGCCGCCGTCAATGATATCATGATCATCGCCGGCCAGAAACCCGTTGTCACCCGCGCGAAAAAATCCATCGCCGGCTTCAAGCTCAGAGAAGGAATGCCCATTGGCGCCAAAGTAACCCTCCGGGGCGAGCGCATGTACGAATTTGTAGACCGTTTGCTCAATGTGGCCGTACCGCGCATCAGGGATTTCCAAGGTGTTTCACCCAAGGCCTTCGACGGTCGCGGCAATTACTCCCTGGGCATCAAAGAACAGCTCATCTTTCCTGAGATCGACTATGATAAAATCGATAAACTGCGCGGCATGGACATTGTCTTTGTGACCACAGCCCAAAACGATGAAGAAGCCAGAGAGCTTTTGCGAGGCTTTGGCATGCCGTTTAGAGAACGCGATGAGTCCCGGAACTGAGGATCCATAAAGAAAGGAGGCATATCGATGGCCAAAAAAGCCATGATGGTGCGCCAGGTTCGCAAACCGAAGTATACAGTCCGCTGGCATAACCGCTGTAAAATTTGTGGTCGCCCGCATGGGTATATGAGGAAATTTGAAGTATGCAGGATTTGCTTCCGGGAACTCGCCTACAAAGGTGAACTGCCCGGCATCACAAAATCCAGCTGGTAATAATTTCTTGGAGAAAGGGGGAATACACAATGTCAATGTCAGATCCAATCGCCGATTTCTTAACGCGTATCCGCAATGCCGGAACCGTTCATCATGATAAAATTGAAGTGCCCTCATCCTCAGCCAAGAGAGCCTTGGCAGATTTGATGAAAAAAGAAGGATTCATCAAAGACTATGAAGTCACCGAGGATAACAAACAAGGCATTTTGAAAGTCTATCTCAAATACGGCCCTAACCGTGAAAGAGTCATTACAGGACTCAAAAGAATCAGCCGTCCCGGACTGCGCATCTATGCCAAGAAAGACCAGCTGCCCAAGGTATTAGGAGGCCTCGGGGTCGCAGTTATTTCCACTTCAAAAGGCATTATGCCGGATCGCCAGGCCCGCCAACAAGGGCTGGGAGGAGAAGTCATCTGTTACATCTGGTAGAAAGGAGAAACAACATGTCTCGTATTGGCAAAAAACCCATCACAATTCCAGACGGAGTCAGCATTGACCACCAAGGCCACACCATGACAGTCAAAGGCCCCAAGGGCACATTAACCCGCCAGTTATCCTCAGATATTCAAATAGAGATTGAAGACGGCCAGATCCAGTGCACGCGCCCCAGCGATCATCCGCGTCATAGATCCATGCATGGTCTCACTCGGACCCTGATCAACAATATGGTAGAAGGGGTCACCAACGGATTCAGCGTGACTCTCGATATCCTGGGAGTCGGCTACCGCGCCACAATGGAGGACGGACACTTAGCCTTGGCCATCGGAAAGTCACACCCTGTTAAGCTGAAACCCTGGGAAGGCATCCAAGTCGAAGTCCCCGCCCTCAATAAAATCGTCGTCAAAGGCATCGATAAAGAAAAAGTCGGGACATTTGCGGCCATCGTACGCAAACAGCGTCCGCCGGAACCCTATAAAGGTAAAGGAATTAAATATTCCACAGAAGTCGTCCGCCGCAAAGTCGGCAAAACCGGCGCCGCCAAGAAATAGCACGGCGATTTCTCCAAGTAGTTTGAGGTAAAGGCAAAATCTCGAGCTGATATCCTTCAGCTTGTTACCAGAAAGGAGCATAGGGCTCATGATCAAAAAAATAGACCGGAGAGACATACGCCGGGCCAAAAGAAAGAGTGTCAGAAAAAAAGTTTCCGGTACGGCGCAGAGACCGCGGCTCTGTGTGTTTAGAAGCCTAAATCATATCTATGCCCAGGTTATCAACGATGAATTAGGCGTGACCCTAGCCGCGGCGTCTTCGTTGGATCAGGAATTTCGCCAAGCCGCCGAATCAGGCGGCAACATTGAAGGCGCCAAGAAAGTGGGAGGTCTCATAGCCCAGAAAGCTCAGAACCAAGGTATCACACAGGTTGTCTTCGACCGGGGAGGCTATATTTATCACGGACGCGTGGCCGCTTTGGCCCAGGCCGCCCGTGAAGGCGGTTTAGACTTTTAAAAAGGTTTTAAAAAGGAGGGGTACCCCATTGGTCATCGATGCAAACAAACTTGAGCTCACCGAAAAAGTTGTGCATATCGCCAGAGTCGCCAAAGTCGTTAAAGGCGGACGGCGCTTCAGCTTCAGTGCGCTGGTTGTTGTCGGGGACGGCAACGGTATCGTCGGCGCCGGTCTCGGCAAAGCCGGCGAAGTGCCCGAAGCCATTCGCAAAGGCATTGAAGATGCCAAGAAAAATCTGATTTCAATTTCTCTCAAAGGCACCACAATACTCCATCCCATCACCGGAATTTATGGAGCGGGCCGGGTCATGCTGAAACCCGCCGCCAAAGGCACCGGCGTGATTGCCGGAGGTCCTGTCCGAGCTGTGGTGGAAGCCGCAGGAATCAAAGACATTCTCACGAAGTCACTGGGATCGTCCAATGCCCACAATGTGGTGAACGCCACTATGCAGGGACTGACAAGCTTAAAACGTGAAGAAGAAGTTGCAAAATTGAGAGGCAAAACAGTTCGGGAGATCTTTACAGGAACCCCGTAAGACCGACCCTGTAAGCCATAGACAGTTCGCATACAAACTTGGAAATATTGCAAATTGCCAAATGAAAGGAGGTTGAACATTTTGAAACTCCATGAATTGAAGCCAGCTGCCGGATCAACATCAAAAAGGAAACGGGTAGGCCGGGGCAATGGCTCGGGAATGGGGAATACAGCCTGCCGCGGGCACAAGGGACAAAAAGCCCGTTCCGGCGGAGGTGTAAGACCGGGATTTGAAGGCGGTCAGATGCCAATTACCCGCCGGCTCCCTAAACATGGATTTAACAATATCTTCCGCAAAGAATATGCTGTGGTCAACCTGAAGGATCTGGAAAGCAAATTCGATGATGGAGCCGAAGTGACTGTAGCAGCCTTGGTGGACAAAGGATTGATCAAAAAGAAGGATACCCTTGTTAAGATCCTTGGTCAGGGAGAGCTCTCCAAAAAACTGACCATTCGTGTTGGCAAAATCAGCGCAGGGGCGGCGCAAAAAGTTGAGGGCGCCGGCGGAAAAGTAGAGGTGGAGTAGAGTGATTTTTGATACATTACGAAACGCCTGGAGCGTGAAAAGCATCCGTCAAAAAATCATTTTCACTTTACTCATGCTCCTGGTCTTTAGGATTGGCGCCCATATTCCTGTACCCTTTGTGAATCATGAAAATTTGGCGCGAATCTTCGAAGGAAACGCCATGTTGGACCTTATGAATATCATGGGGGGAAACGCCCTGAGTAAATTCTCGGTCTTCGCCCTCAGCATTATTCCGTATGTCACAGCGTCCATCATCATGAATCTGCTCACTGTGGTCGTTCCCTATCTGGGAAGACTCGCCAAGGAAGGAAACGACGGCCGCCGCAAGATTACTCAATATACACGCTACGGCACTGTCATTCTGGGCTTCGTCCAGGGTCTGGCGTTTCCGGCCGGTTTCGTGAGTGACGCTATCGATTTTGGGACCTTCCCCCCCATACTCGGCACTCTTCTCATGGCCCTGATCCTGACCGCTGGGACGGCATTTCTCATGTGGCTGGGAGAACAGATTACAGAGAAGGGTATTGGCAACGGAATTTCCCTGATCATCTTTGCGGGTATTGTGGCCTCGCTCCCCGGCACAGCCTTCGATATCTCTCAGCGTGTAGCGGAGGGAACTATCCCATGGTATTCCGCCGCAGGTATGGTGCTGATTCTTACTGCTCTCATTGCCGGTATTGTCTTTGTGCAAGAAGGCCAGAGAAAAATTCCGGTTCAATACGCGAAACGGGTTGTGGGCCGCAAAGTCTATGGAGGACAGAGTTCGCACATCCCGTTAAAAGTGAATCAGGCCGGTGTCATTCCGCTGATTTTTGGATTTGCCATGATCACGATCCCGTCCATGATCGGGAGTTGGTTTGGCAAAGGTTCGTCTGTTTCTAATTTTATTGAAACATGGATGAGTATGGGCGACTCCATCACTGTGTTTTCCATTCCGTTTATGATTGTCTTAGCGTTGATGATTGTGTTTTTTACCTACTTCTATACAGGAATCACCTTTAACCCCGTTGATGTGGCCGATAATCTCAAGAAACAAGGCGGCTTCATCCCAGGAATCCGTCCCGGCCGGCCGACCTCAGACTACCTGGCCAAGATTTTGTCACGAGTGACTTTGGCGGGCGGGGTCTTTCTCGCGATTATCGCCCTTATGCCCATGATAATTCAGGCGGTCACCGGGATAACTAAACTCGGGCTCGGCGGAACATCCTTGTTGATTGCTGTCAGTGTGGCCCTGGACACCATGAAGCAGATGGAATCTCAGCTCTTGCAGCGCAGCTATGGGGGATTCCTGAAGTGATAAGAGAAGACCCTTATAAGAGGATCAGCGAAGAAGGAGAAGGAGCTATGCGTTTGATACTGTTAGGCCCGCCGGGGGCGGGGAAAGGGACTCAGGCTCAGGGGCTGGCCGATCATTTTGATATCGTCCATATCTCCACCGGAGACATGTTTCGCGGGGCGATCAAGAATCAGACGCCCCTAGGTCTCAAAGCCAAAGCTTTTCTCGATGAAGGAGAGCTGGTGCCCGATGATGTGACCATTGGGATTGTCAAAGAACGTTTGGAGAAGAACGACTGTGACCGGGGATTTTTGTTGGACGGGTTTCCGCGGACCCTGATCCAGGCAGAGACGTTGACAGAGATGTTGGCAAACCTCGGCAAGCCCTTAGATGGGGCGATCAACATTAACGTTGACAGAATTAAGCTGATGGCCCGGCTGACAGGCCGAAGGATTTGCCGCCACTGCGGCGCCGCCTACCACATTGTGTTCAACCCTCCGCCCAAGGAAGGGGAATGTGGAAAATGCGGCGGACCTCTTTACCAGCGCGATGACGACAACGAAGCCACCTGTGAGAATCGCCTGAATGTTTACGAAAGCCAGACAGCCCCTCTCATCGAGTATTATGCCGGACAGGAGATTCTGCACAACATCCAGGGAGATCAAGAGATCGATAAGGTTTTTGCGGATATTCTGGCTGCTGTGACGCCCCAATGATCAATACGTTTTCAAGGATATTAGGATTTTTGAGGATATCATGATGTTAGAAATGAAGAGTGCCGCTGAAATATCTCTCATGCGCGCCGCCGGACAGCTTGTGGCCGAGATCCTTGCCCGTCTTGAGGAAAGGATCAAGCCCGGCGCCACCACCGCTGACCTCAATCGCCTGGCCGAAAGATACATTTACCAAAAAGGTGCACAGCCTGCTTTTAAAGGATACCGCGGGTTTCCCGCGACACTGTGCACATCAGTCAATGAACACGTGGTTCATGGCATCCCGGGCGCAAGAGTTCTGAATGAGGGAGATATCATCAGTATCGACTGTGGTGTGCAGCTGAATGGATTCTATGGAGACGCGGCCTGGACCTTTGCTGTTGGGCACATCAGCGAGGAAAAGAGGAATCTCCTGGATGTGGGCGAACAGTCTCTGCAAAAGGGGATCGCGAAGGCCACGGTGGGAAACCGCCTTTCAGATATATCAGCGGCAATTCAGAGGTATGTGGAAGAAAAGGGAATGTCTGTCGTACGCGATTATACGGGCCATGGTATTGGACGGCAACTTCATGAATCTCCCGAGATTCGCAATTTCGGCAGACCCGGCAGAGGGCCCCGGCTGACCAAAGGAATGGTTCTGGCCATCGAGCCCATGGTGAACCTGGGAACCCATCATGTGGATACTGAAGAAGATGGGTGGACGGTGACGACCAGAGACCGTATGCCTTCAGCACATTTTGAACACACAATAGCTGTGACAGAGACGGGATATGAAATTCTCACTTTACTGCCGGAACTTTTGCCGAAAGGAGGTTATTGAATGTCGAAGGAAGATGTTATCGAAGTTGAAGGAAAAGTGCTTGAGCCGCTGCCCAATGCCATGTTCCGAGTGGAATTGAACAATGGCCACAAGATACTCGCCCACGTTTCAGGAAAGATTCGCATGCATTTCATTAGGATTTTGCCGGGAGACAGGGTCACTGTAGAACTCTCTCCTTATGATTTAACCCGCGGCCGCATTGTTTACCGATTCAAGTGAACTTTCAACTCTCAGCGAAGTTGATAGGCTTCAACTTCAGACCAAAGAAAAGGAGGATTTTCGATGAAAGTGCGTTCATCCGTCAAGAAAATTTGCGAGAAATGCAAAATCATTAAACGAAAAGGCCGCGTCATGGTCATTTGCGAAAATCCTAGGCATAAGCAGCGACAAGGATAATTCGAAATTGGGAACACAAAAAAACGAATCACTCATCAACGAACCCGGAAAAGCGAACAAAACAGAACGGACCATGAACCACAAAAAACGATTATGGGGGTGTAAGAATTAGATGGCACGTATCGCTGGGGTAGATTTACCTCGAGACAAAAGATGTGAGGTTGCGCTGACGTATATTTACGGCATTGGGATCAACCATTCAAGACGGATTTTAGCCAAGACCCAGATCAATCCTGATACCCGGACCAAAGACCTGTCGGAAAGCGAAGTCGCTCGGCTCAGAGAAGTCATTGATAAAGAATACAAGGTCGAAGGCGACCTGCGCCGTGAGGTAGCCCTCAATATTAAGCGACTGATCGAAATCGGCTGTTACCGGGGAATTCGCCACCGCAAGGGATTGCCTGTACGGGGACAGCGCACCAAAACCAATGCCCGCACCCGTAAAGGTCCGGCCCGGGCTATTGGCGGAAAGAAGAAAAAATAATTAAGAACACATCACCACATAAGAACAAATCAAAGGAGGGATAGAACTTGCCTCGAAAAGTTGCGAGAACCAAACGCAGGGACCGTAAGAATATTGAGAAGGGCGTTGCCCACATCAAATCCACCTTCAACAATACCATTGTGACGATTGCCGATACCGGCGGCAACGCCATATCCTGGTCGAGTGCCGGAGCCTTGGGGTTCAGAGGATCACGCAAAAGCACACCCTATGCCGCTCAGATGGCTGCGGAAACAGCGGCCAAAGCTGCCATGGAACATGGCATGCGAGATGTGGAATGTTTTGTCAAAGGTCCGGGTTCCGGCCGGGAAGCCGCCATTCGCGCCCTACAGGCGGCAGGGCTGGAAGTCAGCCTGATCAGAGATGTAACACCGGTTCCCCATAATGGGTGCCGCCCGCCTAAACGCAGAAGAGTCTAATATTATTAAGGGAGGTAACAATGGCGAGATACACCGAATCCGTTTGCCGTATCTGCCGCAGGGAAGGGCTCAAGCTGTTTCTGAAGGCAGATCGTTGTCACACAACCAAGTGTTCATTCGAACACAGACCTCATCCGCCTGGTCAACAAGGCCAAGGCCGCGGCAAGAAACCTACTGAATACGCGATCCAGCTGCGCGAAAAACAGAAAGCCCGCCGCATGTACGGCGTCTTGGAAAAACAATTCCGCCGCTATTTTGCCATGGCCAGCCGCGAGAAAGGGATGACAGGGGAAAACCTTCTGCGTATCCTGGAGCGGCGGCTGGACAATGTGATTTATCGTGTGGGTTTGGCCGGTTCCCGTGCCGAATCCCGGCAGTTTGTGACACATGGCCATTACACTGTCAACGGACACCGTGTGGACATTCCGTCCTATCTGGTCAAACCCGGAGACGTGATTTCGATTAAAGAAAAGAGCCGGAACGTCAACCGACTCAAGGAAATGGCTGATAATTTAGGGACACACGTGGTTCCCTCGTGGATCAGTGTTGACCAGAACGCAGTGTCAGGAACTATCCTCAAGCTGCCAGATCGGGAAGATATTCAGGTTCCGATTACAGAACAGCTTATTGTTGAAAGATACTCGCGTTAACATTTCAAACACAGGAAAGTAGGTGCGAGTTCCATGTTGGAAATTGAAAAACCAAAAATTGAATGTATCGATCGTTCCCGGGATAACCGTTACGCTAAATTTGTGGTGGAACCTTTAGAGCGGGGATACGGAATCACGCTTGGAAATTCGCTGCGCCGGATCCTGCTCTCCTCTCTGCCCGGAACAGCAGTTACGTCCATCAAAATCGAAGGCGTGCTTCACGAGTTTTCTACCATACCCGGAGTGCGTGAAGATGTGACGGAAATCATTCTCAACATCAAGTCTCTGGCCCTCAAAGGGTACACAGACGAACCCCAAACCCTGCGTTTGGAGTGTCAAGGCAAAGGCGTTGTAACCGCAGCAGATATCATTACAGGATCAGATATTGAAGTGCTGAATCCCGATCTCAAGATTGCGACCCTGGATTCTGACGGCCGCCTGTTTATTGAGATGGTCGCGGAAAAATCCGTCGGATACGTGCTGGCCGAAAAAAACAAGAAACCGGATCATCCCATTGGGGTTATCCCCATAGACTCCATCTTTGCCCCCATTCACAAAGTCAACTATGCCGTTGAAGACACCCGGGTAGGTGTTATGACCGACTTCGACAAGCTGACGCTGGAAGTGTGGTCCAACGGGAATATCTCTCCCGAGGACGCCACCAGCTTGGCGGCAAAAATCCTCAGCGATCACCTGAATCTCTTTATCAGCCTGACCGATACCATGAATCATGTGGAGACTATGGTGGAAAAAGAAGAAGAGAAGAAAGGCCGTATCATGGAGATGACCATTGAAGAAATGGATCTCTCCGTCAGATCTTTCAACTGTTTAAAGAGGGCCGGGATCAATACTGTGGAGGAACTCACTCAGAAAACCGAAGAAGACATGATTAAAGTCCGTAATCTCGGGCGCAAATCTTTAGAAGAAGTGGAAAATAAACTTCACGACATGAGCTTGGGCTTCCGGATCACAGACGAGTAAAAAATAATCAAGTAAAGGAGGAATCAAAAAATGCCCTATCGCAAACTTGGGCGCAATATGGGTCACCGCCGCGCCATGCTGCGCAACAGCGTGACCTCCTTGCTGGAGCATCGCAAAATTGAAACCACTGAAGCTCGGGCGAAGGAAATCAATGCGCTCACCGAAAAAATGATTACTTTGGGCAAGCGCAACGATTTATCAGCCCGGCGTCAGGTTATGTCCTATCTTTTTGTGGAGACGGCTCCGCGAAAAATGACTCTGCGCGAGGCGGAAGCCAACAGCAAGTGTGAGACGGACAAAGACGGCCGGCGCAAGGCCGATGAAAATGGCCGGCGTCTGGCCGTGAAAGACGGTTGGCGCAAAGAAGCAAAAAATCGCCGGCTCCAGAGCGTTGTCAAAGTCCTGTTCGAAGAGATCGCTCCCAAATATGCCGACCGACAGGGCGGATACACAAGAATTGTGAAAACCGGCTATCGGCGCGGTGACGGGGCGCAGATGGTTGTCATCGAGCTTGTGTGAAGGCAATCTCCATGCGTTACCTCGCTCTTACCCTTGCTTATGACGGCGCAGCATATCATGGCTTCCAGATCCAATGCGCAGCCCACGGTCCCACGATTCAAGGAACCCTCGAAGCCACCTGGTTCACCCTTTTCGGCGAAACTATCCGAGTAACGCCGGCCGGCAGAACCGATGCCGGTGTCCATGCCGCCGGGCAAGTTGTCAGTTTCCCGTCGGAAAGCCGTATTCCCACAGATAAGATTGGCAAGGCTATGAACAGCCTGCTGCCCAGAGACATCAGAGTCTTGGAAGCATGGGAAACCGGGGAAGATTTCAACGCCCGCTTCAGCGCCTGTTGGAAACGCTACGACTATTGGATAGATAACCGATCCGTCCCTGATGTTTTTGCCCGCCGCTACGCGCATCATGAACCGGTGGCGCTGGACAAGGAAGCGATGAGGAGGACGGCTCAAGCCCTGGTGGGACGGCACAATTTTCGTGCCTTTGCCGCAGCCGCAGCCGCAGCAGGGAGTGTAACCCCTCATGGGGTACGGAATTTTGAACGCACCCTCAGTCATTGCTGTATAACGGAAGAACACGGGCTGCTCAAGATGAGTTTCGTTGGAGATGGATTTCTTTATAACATGGTGAGAATTATGGCCGGAACTCTCTTGGCTTTTGGGAAAGTCTCACGGAAAGCCTCACGGAAAACACAGACAGCTCAGAGGGTAGAATTTGAGCAGTATCAGGCAAGTCCATGCCTGAGTCCGTGCCTGGGCCCATGCCTAAGCAAGATTCAGCACACTCAAATTTGTTCGGGAACCGAAGCTGAAGCTCTTCAGGAAATCCTGGCCTCCCAGGATCGAACCCGTGCCGGAGATACCTTGCCGCCTCATGGTTTAGTCCTCAAACACGTTGAGTATCGTGCCCGCTGCCCCAGTATGGTTTTTGCCGATTTGCCGGCTTCAGACTGGGAAAATCAGCTTGTGGCGCCCCGTGAAGGAGCTGTGCGTCGGAGCAGGAAGACATAAGAAACGTTACACCCTTACAAAAACGTTACACCCTTACACAGAAACGTTACAAATCGGAAACAAGAATTTTTGGAGGAATGTTATGACCACCCAGTTTGCCAAAGCCGGTCAAGTGGATCAGAAATGGTATGTTATTGACGCATCGAATATGGCCTTGGGGCACGTGGCCACCGAAGCGGCCCGCCTGCTTCGGGGCAAACATAAGCCCATTTATACGCCCAATGTGGATACAGGGGATTTTGTCATTATTGTCAACGCGGAGAAAGTGATTCTGACCGGCAAGAAACTTGACCAGAAAAAAATGCGCTGGCACAGCGGCTATCCCGGTGGCTTAAAGGAGCGTCCCTACCGGATTGTGATGGATAAAATGCCCGAGCGCGCCATGGAACGTGCTGTCAAAGGCATGCTGCCGCACAACCGATTAGGCAAAAAAATGTACGGAAAGTTGAAAGTTTATCGGGGTTCTGAGCATCCCCATCAAGCCCAGAAACCTGAAGTGTGGACCTTTTAAAATATCAACTGTAAGGAGGAAAAAATGGCCGTAACCCAATATTTAGGAACAGGAAGAAGGAAAAACGCCGTTGCCCGGGTCAGGCTCGTACCCGGTTCCGGCAAATTCATTGTGAACCAACGTGAACTCGATGACTATTTTGGAAAAAAGACCTTGGTGATGATTGTCCAGCAGCCCTTTGCCATCACCGAAACCTTGGGCAAATACGATGTGGTTGCCCGAGTCCATGGGGGCGGTACCACCGGACAGGCCGGCGCGCTCCGGATGGGGATTGCCCGTGCTCTGCTGAAGCTCGATGCCGGACTGCGCCCCACCCTGAAACGGGCGAAGTTCCTGACACGGGATCCGCGCATGAAAGAACGCCGCAAATATGGTCTTAAGAAAGCCCGCAAAGCGCCGCAATTCTCAAAACGTTAATGACGATGATTATTCCGATGATTCTTGGGATGTTACTCATGTTGAGGCAGAGGGATCTAATCCTGTTGAAGAAAAATTGAAAGAAGACCGCAGATATGCGGTCTTCTTTGGGATTGAGGAATTTTTTGCGAGGACTTTATTCCTCGCCAGCCCCTTAGCTAACGCAAAACATAAATGTATAAATCCTGGATATAAAGAATTTCTTTTTTCCCTATTATGATATTCTTATTATTGAGAGACCCCCTATGCAAAAAAGGAGAGATTAAGATTATGTCTAAAATCGGAAGCAAGATAATGCTTTTGATTATAACTGTGCTGCTAACAGTCTTCCTGTTTCCTGGCTGTCAAACGCCTTCGGAGGATGGTGCGAATGATAATTACGTAGATGAAACTTTAAATGATTCGATTATTACGTCTAATACGCCAAAGACTCTTAACAGTGAACAACAAGAGCTTCTTGATCAAGCCAACATGATTCTGCCGTTCTTAAAAAACAAGGAACTTGGAGAATTGGCTCAATGTGTTCACAAGGATAAGGGTGTGACATTTTCGCCATACGCTCACATTGAAGAAAACGCAATCAAATTCACCGCCGATAAGCTAAGAACCCTTAAACCAACAGATAAATTCATATGGAGCACCGCCACCCCTTCCGGTTTGCCCTTCAATGAAAGTATCAGCAACTATTTTGAAGACTGTGTCTATAACCGAGACTATATCCAAGCACCGCAAATCAGTATTGATAAACTCACTACACATGGAGGCGCTCTCTCTAATATTGAAACAGTTTTTCCGGCAGCACATTTTGTTGAATATTACTTCCCTGCAACAGAAGGTGTGGGGTTGGATTGGGCAATCTTAAGATTGGTATTTGAGAATGTAGATGGTCAATGGATGTTGGTTGCCATCATAAATGACACCTGGGTACCTTAACATTCGCTAGATTTTTGCGACTTGCGCAGCTGTTTTTTAAGAAAAATAAACCGCAAAGGGAGCTTGCCTCAATGGAAACTATATTTTCTCAAAAACACCTGATCGGATTGATCTGGGTAGCGCTTCTGGTTACCCTTATGCTCATGGGGAGTCTTTTGCTGGGCCGGCGCATCGGAACAGGAACTGTGCTGCGTGTGGCTGCGGTGGTTTTTGTCTCCCTTGAAATAGCGAAGTTCATAGCTTTGGGAGAAAATATAGATATTTCGTACTTTCCCCTTCAGTTTTGCAGCCTGATGCTGTACGCTTATCCTGTGGCGGCTTTTGCCAGGGGCAAGGTGAAACAAGCTGTCTTGCCTTTCGCCTATGTGGCCGGACTGATGGCCGGGGTGATTGCTCTGCTGATGCCCACCAATATTTTGGGGGATCCGGGAACGGGATGGCTCTCGCCGGATAATTTTTATCCTACATTGAGCTTTGTCTATCACGGGTTTATGATCTATTTTAGTTTGTACCTGGTGTTGTCGAAAGAGTATTCGCCTCGCTGGCGGCATATAGGAAACGTGACTGGCTTGAGCTTGGTGTTCAGTTGGTTGGCCATTGGAATGAATGCCATTTATGATACCGATTTGATGATGCTGAACCATGGCGAGGGCAATCCATTGAACTTTCTGTTGGAGGTGGGTTGGATTTGGTACTATCTATCCCAGTTGGTTCTGGTGGTTGTGGTGAGTCTTCTTGTGATTGCTGTGACAAAAGGATTTTTCTTCATAACAGACGCCCGTCGGTTGAAATCGTAACACCCTGACACGGGATCATCTTTTCGCTGTTCATAACCGCGGTTTTGGCGGCAGCTTCAATCCCGCCGCAACAGGGAACCTCCATGCGTACTACTGTTACAGATTGAATCGTGTTTGACTTAAGAATAGCGGCGAGCTTCTCGCTGTAATCAAGAGCATCCAATTTGGGACAGCCAATCACGGTGATTTTTCCTTTCATGAATTCGCGATGAAAATTCCCATAGGCATATGCCGCACAATCTGCGGCAATTAGCAAATTGGCGTCCGCAAAATAGGAAGCGTTTATGGGGACAAGCTGGATCTGTAGCGGCCATTGGGCAAGCTGTTTTGCATCCCTATTGCCAAACACAGCGGCTTCATCAAAAGCTAAGGCTTCACGCTCTTCAAAAGAAATGGCCCCTGCAGGGCAAACAGGCAGGCAGTTGCCAAGCCCGTCACAATAATCGTCCCGAAGCAGAACCGCTTTATTGTCCATGATTCCAATAGCGCCTTCGTGGCAGGCCGTTACACAGAGACCGCAGCCGTTACATTTTTCCTGATCAATTTTAATAATTTTTCTTATCAAAATGATACCCTCCTTTGCGAATTTACCTAAAGTATACTATACTAAAGATCATGAAGGAATATTTTAGGATCTTGCAGGAGGTTACTCTGTTTTCAGGTATTGGATCTGACGAGCTTGAAGCCATGTTGACCTGTGTGGACGCGACAACAATCTCACCTCAAAAAGGCGATATCCTCCTTTATACCGGCGAAAAACCTGAGCATGTCGGCATTGTTCTGGCTGGGCAGCTTCATATTGCTCAGGAGGACTATGATGGGAACCGGACACTGTTGGACGCTGTGACTCCAGGCGGAATTTTTGCTGAAGCGTTATGCTGCGCCGGTATTGAGGAAAGCCCGATTACGGTGATGGCAGATTCCAACGCCGTTGTTTTGCTGATGCGGTTTTCGCGTTTGCTGCAAACCTGTTCGCGTTCTTGTTCTTTTCATACACGGCTGATTGAAAATATGTTGAGGCTTATCGCGAAAAACAATCTTCATCTACAAAAGAAGATGGAGATTGTCAGCTTAAAAGCTATCCGGGCTAAAGTGATATACTATCTCGAATCCTTTATCCCAAAACAGGGCCGCATGATAACGATACCCTTTAACCGGGAGGAATTGGCCAATTACTTGTGTGTTGAGCGCAGCGCCCTTTCTCATGAGTTGGCGCGTATGCAGAAAGATGGGCTGATTGAGTATAAGAAGAATGTTTTTACGTTGAAATGAATAGAGGACTCTCTGTCTACCCTTGGAAATCCGCTTTTGTTATAGCCCCTTTGTTATAGCCCCCAGGTAAATCGCGCAAATTTGGCGAGATGGAGTTTAAAATGAAGAAATATACCAAATATATTCTGTTATTGGGATCCATAGTCATGGTAGTACTTGTATTCGTATTGACATTCGTGTTTCTGTTTCTGGGGGGTTCCAATGCGGATGATAAAACTTCCGGTTCAAACGATGAGGATTCTATAACTCTTGCCTCGCTCCTTCCTGTGATTACCTTAAAAGGCGATGCTGAAATAACCCTTGTACAAGGAAACCCCTATGTTGAGCCCGGATATGATATCAATGATATCGACTTACTCGATAAAGTCATTATAGAAGGACATGTGGATATCACCCGCGCAGGAATATATGAAATCAGATATCATGTCGCTAACACCAACGGAGATGCTGCCTCTGCCGTGAGAACCGTGACAGTTGCGGCACGCAGCCCCGATGCGCAAGTGCCGATTTTTATGTATCACGAAGTTGCAGATACCACTTGGGGCATTGAGAACTTATTTGTAAAAGTCAACGAATTTGAGGCTCAAATGAAGTATTTGAGCGATCATGGATACCAAACCCTGTTTGTGAATGAAATCCGCTGCCAAACCGGTTTTCACAAAAAAGTTGTTCTTACTTTTGACGATGCCTATATTGGATTCTATACGCATATTTTTCCTATACTTAAAAAATATACTATTAAGGCGACTCTATATGTTATCACGTCTTGCATGGATGGAACCCCTTATGTTTCGACCGAACAGCTGCGTGAAATCCATGATTCAGGCCTAGTGCAAATCGGCTCTCACAGCATAACCCATCCGGAATTGCCGAATCTCAATCAAACCGACATGGAAGCGGAGATTAAGGGATCTCAAGAAGCTCTGGAAGCCGTTCTGGGAACACCGGTGACGAGTTTTGCTTACCCCATTGGAGCTTATAGCTCTCAGGTTATTGACATCACAAAGCTCTACTATGATGACGCCCTTATTACAGGAGGGACAATCGCCGGCATTAATTCGGAGACCAACTATTACACACTTCCGAGATATGGAGTCTATAGAAGCACGACTCTTCAAGCATTTATGGATATGTGCTCACACGGGAGGTAAGATGTCCTGAATTTTTTTTATTTCCGTGGTTATAACCACGGAATATTTTTTTGCCGTATAGTACCCTTGAGTAGAGTTCATACAAAGAGGTTCACATCTTGATCAGACAGCACCTGTTGGATTAAGTATAAACCTCACTATTAAGGAGGCACTTCACAATGGAGTCTATGTTTTGTTTTCAATGCGAGCAGACCTCAAAGGGAACAGGGTGTACAATATCCGGTGTCTGCGGCAAAAAGCCTGATACCGCTTACGCACAGGATATTTTGACTTGTGAACTGATTGGATTGGCCCAAGGGGCCACGGGCAAAAGGGATACCTCTGTGGTCGACCTTATTGTCGACGGCCTCTTCATCACCGTAACCAATGTTAATTTTGACAATGAGGCCATTGCTGCGTTCACTCAAAAAGTCCGGAATGAGCGTGTGAAGTTCTCCGAAGAAGTGGGAATCATATCTCCACAAGAGCTTTTCCACGGCGATGAAAACAGTGTTTCCCTGCGCTCCACTTTGCTCCTGGGCCTGCGCGGTATGGCCGCCTATGCCCATCATGCCCGGGTGCTGGGCAAGCGCAACCCTGAGGTGGATGCTTGGTTCATCACGGGTATGGCGGCGCTGGCCAAGGATCATTCCATTGATGAATGGCTGGGCCTCCTGATGGGGCTGGGCACTGCGAACCTGCAGTGTTTAGGCTTGTTGGATGAAGCCAATACCACAACTTACGGCAATCCTGTGCCTGCCCAAGTGTCGATGAAAATTGAAAAAGGCCCGTTCATCATTATTACCGGCCACGACCTGCACGATTTGCAGATGCTGTTAGAGCAGACGGAAGGGAAAGGCGTCAACATTTACACCCATTGTGAGATGCTGCCGGCCCATGCCTATCCTGAGTTCAAAAAATATGCGCACCTCAAAGGCAATTTTGGTACGGCCTGGCAGAACCAGCAGAAGGAATTCGACGGTATTCCCGCACCTATTCTGTTCACCACAAACTGCCTGATGACTCCCAGATCCAGCTATGCCGACCGCGTGTATACCACGTCGGTAGTTGGATTCCCCGGTATGAAACACATTGAGGCGGACGCAAATGGAAATAAGGATTTCAACGCGCTGATCACCCAAGCCCTGCATCTGGGCGGCTATGCCGAAGATCAACAGCGCAGCGGCATTAATGGCGGAACCAGCATCACCACAGGGTTCGGACGTCAGACTGTCCTTGACAACGCCGGAACTATTATTGAGGCGGTCAAAGCCGGCGCCATCAAACATTTCCTCCTCGTGGGCGGCTGCGACGGCGCCAAACCCGGCCGCAACTATTATACGGAGTTTGTGAAACAGGCTCCTCAGGATACGGTGATTCTGACTTTGGCGTGCGGTAAATTCCGCTTTAACGACATAGATGCCGGCAGCATCGGCCCGTTCCCGCGTATTCTTGACATGGGCCAGTGCAACGACGCCTTTGGCGCTGTTCAGGTGGCGGTGGCCTTGGCCGAAGCTTTTGAGTGCGGCGTTAACGACCTGCCGCTGACTTTGGTGCTCTCCTGGTACGAACAGAAAGCTGTCTGCATTTTGCTGTCGCTGCTTGCCTTGGGGATTCAGAATATCTATCTTGGTCCCACTGTTCCGGCGTTCTTTTCTGACGCTGTTGTCAATGTTCTTGTGGAGAAGTTTAACATCCATGTGGCCGGTACGCCGGAGACTGATTTGGCCCGGATTTTAGGGTAATCCAAACAAAATTCCTTCAAAAAATAGTAAGCGATAGTAAGCAATACTAATGCGGGCTTTGCCCGCAAGTGGTCAGTGATCAGTGGTTAGTGGTCAGTATTGGATTTTCTTGTTTTTTATTGACGCTTCGCGTCTGTAAGGTACTATAATGGGTCTTCTTGCATAGTTTTTAAGAGAGAAGGAGCGAGAAGACTCATTACATAATGCGTCAATAAAAAGCCAATAAATAACGTTGACATGGACATTATTATTGCATTATTGCATTCAAGATTTGCTTATGCTATGCAAATATGGTATTATTGCTGTAATTGAATACGTTTTTAAAGAGACTGATTTGAGTTTTGTATTCATTTCGGGTTGTTTAAGGTTGTCCTTTTACAGGCATTTTGGAGCCAAGCGGGGAAGGAATATATGTCTGAATAGGCTTAATGGAGAACCAATGGTATGTAATATAAAAAATATTAAAACGAAGGGATTAGTAAAGAATGACTATGAAAAAAGTCCGTCTAACCACTGAATGTGACAATAGTTGTGAAAGCAGAATTGGTGGAGGTGCTTTTATTGGTGGTATTGTTGATTGGCCTAAAACCGCTAATGGCGAAGACCTCACATTAATCGCTTCAATTTGTGGAGAAATGCTTATCCCGGTGCTGGGTCATATCGCCAAAGGAAAATATGTTTCTGTATTTTCTTATTACTCTGCAAAGGACTATTTCCTTGATGAAATAACATACCATGGTGATCAAGATGAGTTGGATTATATATATAAAAATCACACAACCAAAGTGCTTGTTCACGAAAAAGGAGATCTTATCCAAAAGGGTTGCCTTATTAAGCCAATGCTCATTAAGCAAAATGGAGAGGTTACAGATACTAAGTTTTTTTGTGGCTCTGGATTTGGGGGAGCCCCCAACTTTCTTCAGATTAGAGATATTTCCTTTGAGGATAAAACATTCGTGCTTCAATTATATTCTGGTGATTATCCAGAACCCTATAGAGACATATTCGGATTGTCGGATGCTGTTGGCTATCTGCATATCAACAAAGATTTTAACGGCGGATTGTTCTTTACACAAACGACCTGATTTGCGGCAAGTTGTTCATATCTATGAGAAAATCTATTTAGTTACAGCCCCTTAATTGGGGTACCTATATTAATAAGCGATTTGATGCAAAGGATAATGAGGACCTATTGAAACAGCCAAAAGTCAAATCTTTGTTTGGAGTTGATATCTCAGCCAAACTTGCCCACCTCAAAACCATACTCACGGATATGGGCAGTGCCCTGTTGGCCTGTTCCGGAGGTACGGACAGCATGCTGCTTTTAGATGTGGCCCATGAGGTGTTGGGAGAGCGGTTAGCGGTGGCGACAGTGCGTGCGCCCTATATGTTTGACGACGAATTCCGGGAGGCAGAGGAACAGGTCTGTAAAAGAGATCTGAAACACTACACGCCCATTCTGCGCTGGGGAGACGGACCTGAGGCTCTTTGGCAGAACAGCCCGGACCGGTGTTACTTATGTAAAAGCTATGTGTTCGCGCAATTACAAGAATTACGCCAGGATATAGGTATGGCCTGGCTTATGGATGGCACGCAAAAAGACGACTGTCCCGCACAAAGACCCGGATTCCGCGCCTTGAGAGAACTAGGGGTACGCAGCCCCCTGCGGGAAAGCGCTATGACAAAAGAGGACATTCGGAATCTGGCTCAGGCCAGGGGATTGGCATTTTGGAACAAACCTTCTAACAGCTGCTTGCTGACGCGCTTACCTTATGACACGGAAGTTACCGAAGAGATTTTGTGGCGCGTCGGTCAAGCAGAGAAGGTGGTTGTGGCCTGTGGAATCACCCAAGTACGGGCACGCGTACAGGGAAATAGGGTGCGAATTGAGACAGATCCTTGCGAACTGGAAACACTTGTTGCTCAGACTGCCACACTTGTCCCTCAATTAAAAGCTTTGGGCTTTTCTCATGTGATGCTAGTGCAGCTATAAGGATTGTGAATGCTCTATTGCCCACAGGCATACATATGAGAGGGTACGCAATCTGAGAAGATGAGCTGTCACAGGAGAAAGAACAGCAGAAAGAACAGGAGGAAGGATAGGATGCAGAAAAAACGCCTTATATTCAATCGAGCGCGCCATTCTATTTCACCAAAAACAAAACCGAGGGCAAAGTTGGCGTTACCATCAAAAAAGCTCTTTATCGGCCTCCTGGGCTTAAGCTTGCTGTTGATAGGGGCGGCCGCCCTCTTGTCGCGGCAGGAAGATCCCCAATTGTCAGCCGCCAAAAACTCTATGCCCATCTGGAACGGAAGTTTTTCCGGCAAAACGGTGGTGATCGACCCTGGCCACGGCGGCATAGATCCGGGAGCCATTGGCGTCACAAAAGTCAAGGAAAAAGATGTTAATCTGCCTGTTGCCTTGAAAGTCAAGGATCTGCTGATCCAGGCGGGGGTAAACGTGATCATGATCCGCGAGGAAGACCGTGATTTTGGATCGTCGTCAGGCGCCTCCTCACGCAAGCGTGAAGACTTGGCTCACCGAACAAAAGTGGTCGATGACGCCAATGCCGACATTATTTTGAGTATTCACTGCAACAGTTACCCCAATAAAAACACGCGTGGAGCACAGGTTTTTTACTATAAAGGATCCCCCCTGGGTCCGGAAGCCGCCGAAGCCATACAAGACCGCCTGAACCAGGTTACAGGCCGCAAACGCGTTGTCAGACCTGACAACTTTTATATGCTCAGAAATACACAAGGCGTTGCCTTAACTGTCGAAATAGGATTTCTCAGCAACCCCGAGGAAGAGAAGAAACTCGTTGATTCCGACTATCAGAATCAAATCGCCATGGCTATCGCCTTGGGCGTTGCGGATTATTTCGAAAAATAAGAGAATATGCTATATATATTGGCCAAAAGTCCTAGTTCATATTATTTGTAATCTCAGCCGAAAATCAGAAGGAACATTATAAAAAAAATAGAATTATTATTAAAGTTGATATCCTTCAACCCACAGTCTATTTCTAACGGGAGGGATGAAAGTGGATTTAGTACCGGCTATCTTTCTTTTGGGTGGTGGCGCCATTCTCCTGTTCATAGGGTTTTATTTTAACAGGGATGAGGATCACACCCAATCTCAAAGCGGCATTCAGGTCTTGCGCAAAGAAATTAACGCTCTGCGGGACGAAGTCCGGCGCAACGATGCGAAAAATGATCTCGTACAACGGGAAATTCTCCTTGTCCGGGAGGCGCTGCCCGAGAGTAATGGGAGTTGCAGCCATGTTGCCTCTTCATCTGAGGATACGATCAGGGGAGTCTTGGAACCTCGGTTCGGTGTTCTGAGTAGCAGAGCTGAAAAACAGGACGGCAGCCAATGTCAAGACTCATATTGGAGGCAAGATCAAAGCGAAGATCCCGATCCCGATCCCGATCTCGATCTCGATCCAAGTCAAGATCAAGAGGAAGACTGCAGTCTAACTCAAAACCAAGATACGATAACGATGTTGTACAATAAGTATAAGAGAGCATGAATATGAAAAAAAAACTCGCGCCATTTCTTTCAGGCTTAGGAAGCGGACTCTGTTTGGCTGTCCTGATCATGACTCTCTGGGGAATGATCTGGCCAAACACACAAGCTCTTGAGGGCACGGATCTTGATCTTGCTCAAGTCCAAGCCTCTATGGAAACAAATCCGCGCCCGGAGTTTCAAGCAGAGTCTTTGCCGGACTCTGTTCCGGATCCGGCATCGGATGTGAATACGGGGATAACACCCTCGCTGCAGGAGGGGAAAGTTATCGAAATTAAATCCGGTATGTCGGCGAAACAGATTTCGGATCTGTTAGCTCAAGAAGGGATCATTGATAACGCTCAGGAATTCCACAATTTTTCCATTGATCACGGTAAAGCTCGAAAATTCATGGTTGGGAAATTCGCTCTTTCCGTTGGGATGTCTTATGAAGAATTGCTTGAGCTCTTGACAATACCTTCTTAAGGGCTGTTGCAAGGCGAATAATTTTGCGAGAAGACAGGCAAAATTATTCGCCTTGCACTTTTTTTATTATAGCTGAGGATTTATTATCGCTGAGGATTTATTATCGCCGAGGACTTGCAATATGAGGGGCAGCCGTCGTATAATGTACAGTGATGAATAATAATTCATTAATAAATAAGATGGATAGGATAATTCCTAAGAATGGTGGTGATCTCATGGAAAAGGAGATGAATAAAAATTCAGTATTCAGGGTGGGGATTTTAGGGGCAACTGGATACACGGGACGGGAACTTGTCCGCATTCTCAGCCATCATCCCCAAGTGCGTATTGATTTTCTTGGAACATCCAGCGCCCAGGGGCAGAAGTATTTTAATATTTATCCGGAATTATGCGGCTGCCCCATTGGGAATATGACCTTAACCGATGAGCACGATGTTCCCCAAGTTGATGTGTTATTCTGCGCGCTCCCTCATGGCATTATGGCGGAAAGGGCCGCGAATTTATTAGTGCGGGGCATCAAAATTATTGATTTGGGGGCGGACTTTCGTTTAAAGGATCCGGCAGAATATGAACTCTGGTATAACTGTGTTCATCCGGATCCGGATCTTTTGTCTCAAGCGGTTTATGGGGTGTCCGAGATTTACCGAAGGGAAATTTTCACAAGCTCCCTTGTGGCCCTTCCCGGCTGTTACCCGACAGCATCTCTTCTTCCTCTTGCCCCTCTTTTACGTCATGGGCTGATAGACCATGATTCCATTGTTATTGACGCGAAGTCGGGGGTATCCGGCGCCGGGCGGGGAGTGACGCCGCAGCTGCATTTTTCTGAAGTGGACGCCAATTTCAAAGCTTATGGTGTTGACGGACACCGGCACAGGCCGGAGATTGAACAGGAATTGTCCAAGATGGCTGGTGGGAAGCCGATCCACATCTCTTTCACACCTCATCTCGTACCCATGGTACGCGGTATGCTGGCAACGATTTATGTGCGGGTGAAAGATGGGATTGAAGAAGAAGACCTGCGCCGCTGTTGGCAAACTGCCTACGAGGATGAATCCTTTGTGCATGTGATGCCGTGCGGGGTATGGCCTATGACCAAACACGCCTGTGGCCATAATAGCGCCTATATGCAGGTGTCTTTAGACCGGCGAACCCGCAGGGCGACTCTTGTTTCTGTTTTGGATAATCTGATGAAAGGCGCTGCGGGCCAGGCTGTACAGAATATGAATATTATGTGCGGCTTGCCGGAGACTCAGGGATTGGCATCGGTGGGGATATGGCCCTGAGGCGGAGATAGATAAATGGGAGGAGATGAAGAGATACGATGAATGTGAGTTATCTGGAGCGGGCTAATATTTTGATTGAGGCGCTGCCGTATATCCAGCGTTTTGCCGGACATACGATTGTTATCAAATACGGGGGTCACGCCATGGTGGATGATGAACTCAAGGAAAAGGTGATCCAGAATATTTTGCTGCTGCAGTCTGTGGGTATGCGCCCTGTGGTGGTTCACGGCGGCGGGCCGGAAATCAATCGCATGCTGAAGCGTATTGGCAAGAAAAGCACTTTTGTTCAGGGGTTGCGGGTCACAGATGAGGAAACCATGGAGATCGCGGCCATGGTGTTGGTGGGGAAGCTGAATACCCAGATTGTGGCGGAATTGAACCGCCTGGGGGGGAAAGCTGTGGGGCTTAACGGCCAGGACGCCCGGCTTTTTCTTGCGGAAAAGAAGCCCATGACTTATGTGCATCAAGATGGGTATGAAGAGGATATTGACTTGGGCTATGTGGGCCAGATTACGAAAATATCTCCGGAAATTATTGTGTCTTTATTGGATCAAGGCTATGTGCCTGTGGTTTCTCCCTTGGCTGGTGGTGAGGACGGTGTTCCCTACAATGTCAATGCTGATATGGCGGCGGGGATGCTGGCCGGTGTGCTCAAGGCTTATAAGCTGTTTGTGATGACGGATGTTCCTGGGATTATGGGCGATATTCACAAGCCGGAAACGGTGTTCTCGCGGCTGTCTGCCCAGGAAGTCAAGGATCTGATGGCGCAGGGGATTATTCAGGGCGGCATGATTCCTAAGGCTGAATGTGTGCTGTCGGCCCTTGAGGAGGGGGTTCGGAATGTTCATATTATTGATGGGCGTCAGCCTCATGCTTTGATTTTGGAGGTGTTTAGTAATGTTGGGGTGGGAACCATGGTGAGCCGATAGTGCGGGTATGCTCACCAAGTAACCTTGAGTTAGTTGCGGAGGATTGCCAAGTAACCATATAACAAACTGGACAGCAATGGGCTCAATGTGTAGGTGAGTGTCTGAGCATCAACGCGCTCGTCTGAATAGTACCTGGGAACCTCTAAACCCCTATTCAGTATTATGGCTGCCTTGAATAACTTGAATCTATCTGTTAGCTGCATCTTAACCTTTCGATTCTTATAGGGGTTTAGAGGCATCCCTTACTTCCTATGTTGGCTTGTATGTCAATGCTGATTATCAGATCTTTAGAATGTTCACTCGAGCTTATGTTGATACTCAGCCCCTCACCTACACATTGAGCCCAGAGTTATTTCTGTGTTATTTCTCTTCCCTGTAAGTGATGTCCCTCAACTGTACTTCTTGTTTTTCTTTGTACTAAGTTAATCTGCAAGTTGATAAAGATTGGGATCGTGGGCATAGCCCACATTATCTAAGAAAGAAAGGACGGAAACCAATGACTACAATCGCAAATATAAATGCAGGCACAAATACAAACACAAATACTATATTTGATTCTTCACAAAACCTCATCCAATCCGGGCGGGATGTTCTGATGAATACTTATAGCCAGCCTCCCATCGTTGTGACAAAGGGGCGGGGGACATGGGTCTGGGATTGTACGGGCCGCGCCTACCTTGATTTTGTGACGGGGGCGGCTGTCACGTCTTTGGGCCATTCTCATCCCCGGGTTGTCAAGGCCATGGAGGAGCAGCTTCAGAACATTGTCCATACTTCTAATTTGTTTTGGAATGAGAAGCAAATCGCTCTGGGACGCAAGCTGGTGGATCATTCTTTTGCTGACAAGGTGTTCTTTTGCAACAGCGGGGCTGAAGCCAATGAGGGGGCTTTTAAACTGGCGCGAAAGTTTGCTAAAATACATTATGGGGAATCAAAATATCAGATTGTATCTCTGAAAAATTCTTTCCATGGACGTACCTACGCGGCATTGTCGGCTACAGGGCAAACGAAATATCATAAGAACTTTGATCCCCTCTTGCCTGGGTTCTCTTATGTGGAAATCAACAAGGCCGAGGCGCTTAGGTCGGCTGTAGGACCGGAAACGGCGGCTGTTATTCTGGAACCAATCCAGGGGGAGGGTGGTGTTCATACGGTCAACGCGGACTTTATCAAGTTGGCCCGGCAGCTGTGCGATGCCTTTGGGGCGTTGTTGATTTTTGACGAGATTCAGTGCGGGTTGGGCCGGACGGGCCATCTCTTTGCCCATCATCTGGGAGATGTGACGCCGGATATTATGACGCTGGCCAAAGCTTTGGCTAATGGCGCGCCCATCGGCGCGATGCTGGCCACGGATCGCGTGGCTTCGGCTTTTCAGCCGGGAGATCATGCCTCGACTTTTGGCGGTAATCCTCTGGTGACAGCTGCAGGATGCGCGGTGCTTGATGTGTTGACCGCTCCCGGGTTTTTGGAAGATGTATGTGTTCGGGCATCCTATCTCAAAAATGCCTTGCAGAAAATAGCTGACGCGTATTTTGACGGGGCTCACGTCAGGGGATCAGGGTTCATGTTGGGATTTACCGTGGGCGACATGGGGCCGGATCTGGTCACTCGCTGTCGGGAGCAGGGCCTTCTGATCAACTGTGTGGGCGGATCGACATTGCGGTTTTTGCCGCCGCTGACGGTGAATCGCGAGGAGATTGATGAGGCGGTCAGCATCTTGAAGGCGGTTGTTTGTGAAATCAAATAAACCAATGGGGCACAGCCCAAAAATCTTCGTCCTCGCTCAGGGGATAGATGTCATGGCCGTTGCAAATGATGTTCCCTGTGCCAATTCGCATATTCGTGTTGACCACAGAATCCAGCGCATTAAAGTTCCTAATCATAGATTTTTTATCGGGATCCGTACTCTCATTGATCTCAACAGGACACATAAGGCCATCACGTTCAATGACTAAGTCAATTTCTTTGTATGTGTTGACATCCTGATAGTAATAAAGAGGCGGGTTTTCACCAACGTTCGTGTAACTCTTATAAAGCTCACTTACGACATAATTTTCAAAGAAATTGCCACTGTAAAGATCTCGTGCTAATGTTTCTGTATCCATAATGCCACGTAAATAACAGAGAAGCCCTGTGTCCATAAAATACATTTTAGGGATTTTAGGCGGCTTTTTGAGGGTGCTATGGGAATAGGGGGGCAAAAAAATGATGATCCCCAAGGTGCTTAAAACATCAACCCATTCCTTGGCCTTGCTGATAGAAATGTCTGCTCTTCTGGCTATTTCCGCATAATTGACTTGCTCCGCAATAACTTGGCTGCACACCTGCATGAATTTATAAAAGAGCAGTTCATCAGCTGTTTGCGACAAATCTTTAATATCCCGTATCAGCAGGTTTTGGAAATAGGCATCGAAATAATTCTGTAAAGAAGGAGGAACATTGTCATAAATATAGGGCATACCGCCTGTAAGGATTTTCACAAAGCTTTCTGATTTTGTCATAGGGGTCACAATATTTTGCTTGGATACCAGCTGTTCAAAAGATGTTTCATAGTCGTCAAAAAGCGTTTGGGTGATTTCCGAATGGGACAGGCTGAACAAATTGATCATGCCCATATTGTCTGACAAGTTCTCGAATACATTTTTCAAGGAAGCGATATTCTGCGAGCCTGCCAGCCAAAAATCACCGCATACTTGATGTTCGTCAATGTGCGCCTTGATATGGGGCAGTAGATTAGGCGCATGCTGAAACTCGTCAATAATCACAGGGGGCTGGTATTGCTCTAAAAACGCCTCAGGGTCTTCAACAGCCATCAAGCGGTTCCCCGGGATTTCCAAAGAGACATATTCCCGTTCAGCCCCCATGAGTTGTTTTAAAAGTGTGGTTTTCCCCACTTGCCTTGCACCGGCTATCATAACCGCTGGGAACGAATCAGATAAGTCTAAGAATGTCTGCTCTATTTTTCTTTTAATATACATGATGCCCCCTGCTTTGCAATAATGTTTCTGAATATAATAATGTTAGCACAATGCGCCAAAGATGTAAATACTTCTGGCCAATTGGCGTCAATTTTCGGTTTCCCCGGTTTTTCTATGCCATAACGCACAAAGCTCTATATATCTTTATATATCTCTATATTTCTTTATATCGCTCTATATTTTTTCACCGCAAAAATATTGGCGGCAAAGAGAACGGCTATAAAGCCGAAAAGAACTCCTATTTGCGGCAAAACCTCCATAAACCCATAGCCGTAAACCAACACGCCTTTGAGGCCGAGTGTTCCATAGTACAACGGCATAATTTTGGAAAAATAATCGAGGTGATAGGGCAGCGTATCTACAGGGATGAGGCCGGAAAAGAAGATTTGCGGAATGATGATAAGGGGAACGAACTGTACCACTTGGAATTCATTCTTGGAGAGAGCAGAGATGAGCACTCCTGTAACCACGGCGACCATCGCCAGCATCATCATGATTAAAGCGGCGAGCCACAACTCTCCCACGAAGGGCATGCGCAGAACAAATTTGGCATACAGGATCATCAGGATGCTTTGCAGAAGGGCAAAGACGCTGAATCCGAGCACATACCCGCCTACAACGGAAACGGTCTTGATGGGGGTCAGCATGAGCCGTTCCAAGGTGTCTGAGGTTCGCTCACGCACAAAGGATATGCCGGCGAAGAGAAAGATCAGAAAGAACGCGAGAATACCCAGGAGCAGGAATCCCATGGAGTCAAACAGGCTCTGATCCATTTCACCGTAAACGAATTCAAGGCTCATTTGTCTTTCGGGGTTTAGTTTTTCGACGGCGCTTTTAAGGGTATCATTGATGACGCTCGCTTTGACACTGTCTGGTTCCATCATGATAAGATGCAGAGCGCCGTCTTTCATGGTAATTACGGCATCGGCCCGTCTGTCTTTAAGATACTCTTCGATATCTTCTGAGGCGTCTTTGGTGACCAGATCTATGCGGTCCGGGTGTTCTTCCAGGGCCGCAGCAAGGGGGGAGGGAAGATTCTCTAGCGCCACAGTGGGAATATAGGTGCTTTTGGCCAGCAGTAAGTAGATGAGGGTTAGCAGAAGAAGGGGGACAATGAGCATCATTGCCAGGGATCGCTTGTCTCCCGCAATCTGTTTGATAATTCTTTGGGCGATGTTTTTCATAACTGCGCCTCCTTTGCCATAAAGAAGAGGTCTTCCAGGGATCCTGATGTAGATCCTGTGGCGGTATGGCCTTGCGATGTTTTGGCAAGCAGGTTTTTGGGGGTGTCGCAGGCAACCAGGGAACCGTTATAAATGAGAGCTGTCCGATGGCATTTGACAGCTTCGTCCATGACATGGGTGGTCACGATTATGGAGACGCCGCTGCGGGACTGCTCATAAAACTGTTCCCATATGGTCCGGCGCAGCAGGGGATCGATGCCAACGGTGGGTTCATCAAGTAAAAGGACTTTGGGCTTGTGCAACAGAGCTACGGCTAGGGAAAGCCTTTTTTTCATGCCGCCGGAATAGTTGGCAACGAGCTTGTTTTGATCATCTTCCAGATCCAGCAGGGCGAGAAGTTCATGGGTTCTCTCCTTGAGGACGTTTTTTTTCAGGCCATAGAGTCCGCCAAAAAACAACAGGTTGTTTAACCCTGTCAGGTCTATATAGAGCGCATCGTTTTGGGGCATAAAGCCCATTTGGGTGTAGAGTTTCATGGAAGGAACCTTGATCTCATCGATGGTAATGTCGCCGGCATCCGCTTTTAAGGCGCCGGTAATGAGGCGGATAAGCGTGGTTTTCCCGGCTCCTGAAGGACCTAAGAGGCAGATGATTTCGCCGGCGTCTACATGCAGCGAAATGTCTTGGAGCACTCTCTTTTTATGAAAGCTTTTGGAGATTTTATTGATTTCAATCATGGGATTGTCCCTCCCTTCCTCTATATTATGAAAGATTGTAGGAATATAGTCAAACCAGGAGAGGACAAAACAGATATTCAGGGATCGTGTTGTGCATCCGTGTGACAATATCGCCTTGAGATGTTTTAGAAATTAATTATCACTAGAGACAAACGATATAACAACTGGATATTTATCGTTTATTGTATTTTCATCTAACATGATGCTAATCAAATCTTCGCTTGCCCGCTCTAAGTCATCCATACTATTTAGTAATCTACTTTTGCTTGATATTGTTGTTCTCTCATTAATAATAAATTGAAATTCATAGTGTTCTGATGCGTTGTCTTGGAAAATATCCGCAAAGGGATACCCGACTTCAAATGTGACTAAGGCCTCTTTGTTTGAATTCATATATTGAATTTCTTTAATAGTGGGACTCATTATGAGCCAATAACTTTTCACAAAATTTTTCAGAATCTCCTTCTTCATTTCTTCCCCTGATATATTTCTAGAAATCTGTATATCGCTTTTAGATAGAATACCATCTTCATTTCTAGAGCACTCAAAAATAGACAAATAATCTCCAACTTTTATTTCATTCAATTGCATTTCTTCAGTTGTAAGACAATTGACTATTTTTGAAGCATTTTTTACTCCAATATATCCATAACGTGTTGAGGTTATATAAATCATATCATTTTCTATCTTATCAACATATCCGCGAAAATCTATTAATTCCTG